>Ga0116231_10007006_pt1 | contig 21017 bp, 15 predicted proteins | sample S1TSphgellanicum_2_FD_89695 | JGI IMG/M metagenome (GOLD analysis project Ga0116231, IMG submission 89695) | Host-associated microbial communities from peat moss isolated from Minnesota, USA - S1T2_Fd - Sphagnum magellanicum MG | ecosystem: Host-associated > Plants > Peat moss > Unclassified...
CCTAAAAAGTGTGAGTTTGTTGTCACCTCAGTAATCTACCTTGGACATAAAATTTTGCCAAATGGTATTATGGCTCATTGGGCCAAAGTAGTAGCCATTTTGGAGATGCCCAATCCTACTGATCTTCACATGTTGAAGAACTTCATCAGATTATGTAATTACTACAGAATTTATGTCCAAGACTCCATGTCTAAGCAACATCCTTCTTTGGCAATGCATAGAGAGGATGAGCAATAGTACTGAAGTGATGAGGCTCAGGAAGTTTTCAACACACTCAAGGAAAAGCTTTCGACGTTCCCCATTCTGAGAAAACCTGATTTCAACAAGGTCTTCATTCTACACATCAACTAGAGTGCTCTTGGTATTAAAGCTATTCTTGGCCAACTTGATGAGGAAGGCAAGGAATATGTTACCACCTATGCATCCCGAAGGAACAAGGCTGAGAGTAACTACTCTTCATACCGAAGGGGAGTGCCTTGTTGTTGTATGGGCCGTCATACATTTCAGGCCCTATCTTTATGGTGCTAATTTCACTTTGTATACCAACCACCAGCCTATCAAATGGTTGATGACCAATGATAAGCTTACTGGTAATTTAGTTCGTTGGGCGCTTATACTTGAAGAGTATGAGTTCAAGGTTATTCACCGACTTGGTATTACACATCAGAATGCGAATACCATGTCACAAAGACCTCTCACTACCTCTGAAGATTTTTCAGAAGCCAGGTAAGATTTTGACCAAATTCCAAAAGTACATGTATTTGATGCATCTAGTTATCTTACATTACTGCAATGTAACCTGGTTGAACATCCCATTATGGATATATGGGAGGACCTGGACACTCTAAGGTTTCTTTAACATGGGGAATACCCTCCCCAAGTTACATCAAGTCAGTAAGATTACGTACAATAGTAGTCCAAACGCTATTCATGGAGGGACAATCACCTCATTTGATGTTTACCACAAGGTGACACAGTGGTTCCACCACCACATGAACGACCTGGTCTTATTCAAAAGGTACACTCGGAGCTTGGACATTTTGGAGTTAAACGTACTAATAACCTTCTCACTCTTCATTACCATTAAAGAGGTATGTATGTTCAAGTTTGAGACATCATTGCTAGGTGTGAACAATGTGATAGAGTGAAAACTTCTTTTTTCTTTCGATAGCTCACGCTTTCTCCATTCCCTATTCAAGGCATGTTCTATCGCTGGTCATGTGATTTAGCTGGAGAGTTACCACAAACCTTTAGGGTAATGTTTACATCATGATTATGATTGAGCATTTTTCAAAGTGGGTTGAGCTTGTTACGCTACTGGACAAGTCATCACACAGCACCAACTAAGTTTTCTTACAACAGGTTCTAAGTAGGTTTGGGGCTTGTGTTAAGTGCCTTACTGATCAAGGATCAGAATTCAGGGGAGAATTCCAAGACCTACTTGACCATGCTCTCATTGACCATCGTCGGACTTCAAAAGATCATCCCCAAGCTGAAGGCCTTGCGAAAAGGATGGTTCAAACGTGCAAGAAAGGACTTTGGAAGATTTGCCTCATTAAGAACAAAGAGGATTAGGACTTGGCCCTCCCTTACATCACCATGGGTTATAAGATGTCCAAACACGCCTCTTTATCTCATTTCTCTCCTTACTTTTTACTTTTTGGGAGACATCCCATTCCACCTTCTTCCATTGTTGTTCAAATGGACCAGGTTGTGGACTTGGACTCCCCAACCACTTGGGCTAAGGTCATTGCAGAAAGGGTTGTTCTATTCATGAGGGTTATGCCCATGGCCATGGAGAACCTGTCCATTGCACAACATCGAGACACCTTACAGTATGCACACACACGAAGTGGTAGTTACAAACTTAAAGTGAAATAATTTGATGTTGGTGATTTTGTGTATTTTGAACAGCAACCCAATGATACTCTAAACACTTCCTCCGGTTGCACTATCTTGAGGATTAAGGCGATCAGGCTTTCAAGTGTGTTGGAGTTGTAAGGAGTTAATTTGGGATCATTTCAAAAATTATGCGCCTTGCCACCTGCCAAACTTGGATATTACCATCATCACGTCGACTTGGATTCCTCCATTTGATTATCCATGTCAGGTATGTTAGAGGACAGACAATGTTGATCAGATGTTGTTTTGCGATAACTGTAATGGTGGATACCATCTTTTCTGCTTCAAGTCAGAGCTCACTCAAGTTCCCGCCGGCAATTGGTATTGTTCATCATGTTTTCCTACAGCACCTTGATTCCTACTAAGACCATGCCACGCTTTTCTTGGTTCAAGTCTGAAGGGGGATACATGAAAATTTCATCTCAGCTTCCTCTTGTGCATTGTATATATATTTGTGCGTGCATCTCTTTTTGGTTGATTAGTTTATACCTTTGACTAGCTTTAGTCTTTTTGTTAGTAAAATTTACTATGGATTTACACCCGTATGACCCCGTACATCACGACATTACACGTCATGACAGGGGTAGAAACAAATTGCACTGTATGCCAATAGAGGAGTTATGGTTTCGAGTAGACATACAAGAGGTTTACATGTCTAATGATCCTTTAATGCACCCCAATGAAATTACTAACCAAATGATACTAGGAGATGTTGTGGAACCTTTGCATTATGGCATTATAAGTATTTAAAAGCATAATAGTTGGGTGGAAAAATATGTGTGGTGGACAGAAGTGATTTATGTACATATAACTCTATTCAAAATGTTAATTTTTGGTAATGCAGTGTTGGAGTCATGCTTGGTTATTGAATGGTACTCGCATTAATTTTTTTTGATTTGATTTTTGTTTTGATCTTATTGAATTTAAAATATGTAATTTGGTGCATGTATTGTTTTGTAGCTATATATGATCCATGAAGGACATATAGCTAGTATTAAAAACAAGTACAACCAATTATATATGTCCAAATGTAGTCCATTGCAACACACATGGAAGTTGTATGAACAACTAAATGAACATTGCAACTAGACCAAAACCTAGATGTCCACTAATGTAGTCATATATACAATAGAAAACATGTTGTATTTTAGTTGTATCAATAATTATGTTTATATGCCACATCAATAATTTAGTTGTATGAACAAGTATGCCACATCATCGGCTTAGTCACATCAATGACTAGTCCATGTCATTAGTTTAATCATATGAACAACTACCATGTCACTAGACTAGTCATTTGAATAACTACAATAACAACTACACAATTGTTAACATGACAATTCTACAATCATACATGTAACTCTATAAACTATTTTAATCTAACCACGTCAAATGCCAATTCATAATCTTAATTGCCACATCATCAACACGCCCATTCACCTAAATAATCTAATCACCTTTTGATCCATTAATTGGATTCCATGTGGATGTAACTTGTCCTAAACAATTTAGTTGTTTTGGACTCCACGTCATGTCCACAATAATTAGGTGTTCATTACAATTCCTTCAACACAACTTTATTAGCACTAGTCATTTTTATCCTAAATGATTAAATATTGAGTTGTAAACATAGTTATTTTTTTCCAAAATTCTACTAGTGAATCTGTGTCTACCAAATACCCATTTGGATAAATTCAAACCATGTTTCCAGAAGTGCAAACAATTTGAGATTAATCTGAACCCAAATAAGTGTGCCTTTATGGTATTTTCAGAGATGATACAAGGGTTTATAGTCTCAAAAGAAGGTAAACTACAAGATCTTAAGAAAATCTAAGCCATAGTTTATATGCCTATACCCATAAGTTCACAATAGATTCAAGTATTCAATAGAATGGTTTAATTTTATAATTGCTTCATCAAGAATTTTGCATTGATAATGGCCCCAATTACTAAATTCATAAAGAAAACATAATAATTTTTGTGAACTTTAAAATGTTAGGTAGCTTAGGAGTTGATAAAACAAAAAATATAGAAACAACTATTTTTATATCTCCAAATTGGGATGTAGAGTTTCATGTTCATACAAATGCATCGTTGTTAACTATATGTGATATGTTGACACAAAACTTGATGAACAAACATGATTAGCTTGTGGCTTACATTTCTAAATTCTTAAACATAGTAGAGAGAAAATATAGCACCACAGAGTATGAAGCTTTAACAATGGTATTTGTATTTCATAAGTTTAAACATTATCTACTTGGTAATAAGTTTGTGTTCTATGTTGATCATATGGCTTTTGTCATAACCCTAACATCATGTTTACGATTAAATGTTGAGTGCAAAAGCACTTAGGCCAAGAAAATATGTATAAGAGTGAAACATGTTTTTATAAGTGGGGGAGAATGTAAGAGAGTGAGCCTAATGACTCCCAAAAGTGCATTCCCACTTTAGAAATTGTATTTGTGCATGAGTTTCAAATATTCATAGCTTTAATTGAAAGGGCAAATGAACATTAATTTGGGCCCCAAGATACCATCAAAAAGGTTTTAAAACGTAATTACTTAAAATGCTTTCACATTGTTTGTTTAAACCTAAAATACATGAGTTGTGATCAAAAGAAGGGTTGGGAATCAAATTAAGAAAGGCCACATTGTTCATTTAAACTTGAAATGCATGAGTTATGATCAAGAAGGGTTGAAATTTGATTTTTAACCACAAATCCTTTTAAAGCATGGGTTAAATGAACTTCAATTAGAGCATGCCAAACACTATTGGAAAGATATTTTTGAAGGCTATAATACATTGTATGTTTCCAAATAGGCTTGATTTGAAAAAGATATAAGTGGCTAAAGTTTCGAGACAATAAGAGTTCCAATTTTGGGACTCCCACTTGGAAGACCTAGGAAAAAATGTTATTTGAGTGTAGTCCTTGTGGCAAGTCATAGAATGTCTTGTAGGGAAAGGAATGATACCTTCTCCCAAAAGTTGTACGCTTTATAATGTTTGAATTTGTTCTTATTAAATGCATCACACCACTTGTGTTTAATTTGCATGAATTGCACTTTTTTGTTTGGTTGTGCAAGTTAATTTCATATTGAATTATTGATGCCTTCTCTAAAAAGTTGCGCATTTTATAAAGTTTGAATTTGTTCTTACTAAATGCATCACACCACTTGTGTTTAATTTGCATGAATTGCCCTTTTTTGTTTGGTTGTGCAAGTTAATTTCATATTGAATTATTGTTGTGAGTTTGTCATAGTTTCATGTCACAGCTCTAACACAACCTCATACCTTAGAAGTGCCTCAACTCATTTTTCTTTTTTTTCATTGTTTCATTTTTGAACCTGCATTTGAATCTTTCAAAAAATTTGGGTAAGACTTGATTGTTGGGGGGGGGGGGGGGGGGGGTGTGCCGCCAGGGAAGTTTGTTGGGGACAAGGTCTATGCACCTGAATTGAAACCTCATATGGGATGACTGAAGTTGAATGGGGGGATGTTTTTTCTTTTGTTGGACAATAGCTAAGCATCTGAATCGAGACCTCATATGGGATGTCGAAGTTGAATGGGGGGATGTTTTTTTGTTGGACAAGAGCTAGGCACCTGAATCGAGACCTCATATGCGGACGTGGAGTGCGGAGGCCAAAAAGCTCGAAGGGTTTGCGGGGTAAGTGGCGGATGAGGCCGATGGCGATGGCGTTGTCGTTGTTGTCGCGTCGCACCTGCTTACACTGGCCTGTTGTCGCTGGTTTCCCACGCTGCTTTCTGTAAGCCTCTCGCTCAAATTGCGCCAACCTTTTTCGGAAGCTTCTTCCTCAAATCTGCGGAGTTTTCGTGTTGTTTTCTATGTCGTTTTTCATTTCTTTGGGCTTGGTTTTTGCACCCTCTTTTCGGCAGCCTAAAATTTCCCTGGAGCAATCTTGGTACGTGAAAATTTGTGTTTCGCTATTGCGTCTTTTGATTCTGTGAGATGGGACCAGGAGGGTGCTATAATTGTGGTGACTGCTATAAGAAGAAGAGATGTGTGAATCGGGGGAGCTGGAGTGAAAGAGCATATATAGTTGGGGGATTTCACTTCTTTGAAGTCCTTGGAGTCCAATCCGTGTGTACAGAAAAAATTCTCAGGTGCAGATGTAGGGATAGCTTTGAGAAATACAGAGTCTCGCAGACGTCTATTGCTTTTGCAATTTTAAGGTCATTTGCACCTTCTTTGGGAAGTGCTAGGTGGACTAGCGCAAGCAATCAGCATCTAAGATCTGCGGAATGTTTGACTCAGTCTAGAGAGGAGGACAGAGAAAGCTCCATTGTGCGGAGATAACCGATCCTTGCAAATATGTGATCCATTTGATAGGAACTGATAAGTTGGAGATAGTCTTGGTGGAGGGGCAGGGAAGGTTGAAATTGCAACAGCACGTCATCACACATCTGCTCTCGTGCAGTGTCGATCTCCATTTCCTTGGAAGCATCATCGGGTGTGGAACTCATTTAGTCATCAGGTTGGATTTCTTGGTCCATTTGGGATGCTTTGTGTAAACTGGAAGTGGCTTCTCCTTGCATTTTCCTTCTTAGCACAACTGCACCATCGCTGGGGTTTTGTGGTGAATGCATCATCCCCTTCAGCCTCCTATGGATGGCAGCCGTTGGTTCAAAACCAGTTGTTGTCAGGTAAAGAAACCTTGATTCTCCCTTCTCTAAAACATCAACAAGCCCTAGTTTTCCAGGGAAAGTGGAGTTGCCCGAGCCAGAGCTGCTGGCAGATGTGTGCTGCTGTAGGTGGTACCAAGCAGTTGTCTACACAGGGGTAAGTCTCTGTTCCTTTTCCAGAGCTTCACGTTCTTGCATAATCTCAGCTCAGTTGGTCCAAGTTCATGTGCTGTAGCATCCAGAATCCTTCTGTGTCAAGAAGGGTATGGATGCAGGTCAGGATGATTATGAGAAAGATGTTTTGCTTTATAGTCAGTTGTCTGAAAACTGACTGCAATTCACCTGTGACTGTTTGTATCAACAAGAAATCACTGCCTTTTATGTATCATTGCAGGAGCAGCATAATGGCGACTCCAGTGCTCCAGCACTCACAGGGTCCTGATTCCATCTCTTATTTGACTCAAGCCCAAGCTGCCTCTGTTGATGAGGCTCTTATGGGGGAGCTGGGTTTCTCTATTGATCAACTCATGGTATGAGCACCAGTCCCTGATATTTGTTTACCAACAAAGACTGGAAGTTCTGTTCAACTGAACATTAGAGGGAGAAGAAATAAGAACCAGTCAGCATAATGCATCAGACTTGTCATGCAACTAGAAGACATTTCTTTGTTGGTAATGTGCCATACAAGAACACATGTTATACTAATCCTTTACATTGTCTTGCTGCTGACTTTTTGGGGTATTTAGGAGCTGGCAGGACTCAGTGTTGCATCAGCCATTGCAGAGGTATGCCTTTCCCTGTCTGTTGTGAAGCACTACTTGAACACATTTTAAGATGGATGATATCTGATTGTGAGGTCTGCCTAGTTTAGAGGTTCTGAGAGAAAACTTGTGCTGGCAGGTGTATGGAGTCCAGGGCCACTCCCGTGTACTGGTCATATGTGGACCTGGCAACAATGGTGGGGATGGACTGGTGGCTGCTCGGCATCTTTACCACTTCGGTTATAAGCCCCATATCTGCTATCCCAAGAGGACAAGCAAGCCCATCTATCAAGGCCTTGTTACGCAGGTCTGTCATGAAAACTATGTGACATCCAATCAAACATTCTCAGTCATGTTGAAAGTCAGGTGAACTTAGCTTGGAGACTGAGATATTATTACTCAATTCAAAGTTTGGTAACAAGGGTTTAGTTTTGTTCATGTGTCAGGTTCTGAACTTGGGGTGTGACCGTGCAGTTGGAAAGCCTGGGGGTTCCATTCTTATCTGCAGATGAGCTACCGTCACAGCTCACTGATGAGTTTGATCTTATCATAGATGCTATGTTTGGCTTCTCCTTCCATGGTCTGTCACTTGCCCCATGCTAATCCTTTGGTGTCATCATTCACAACCCTAGGCTTTTTGGGCACTAAGATTGACAGATGCATCTATTCTGCTTGAAGAAGTGTATGATTATAGCTGATTCTCAATTCACCGAATCATTTTTGTTTTTTCAAATGCTTGCACAGGCATCCCCCGACCTCCCTTTGATTCCCTCCTGCACAGATTGGTGGTTCCACTTGGCCAAAATCCGAAAGAACTTGGTGTTCCAGCTGTTGTGTCAGTGGACATACCATCTGGCTGGCATGTTGAGGATGGAGACACTGAGTGCACAGGGTTGCGGCCTGACATGCTGGTCTGTCTCTCTCTGTGTATTGTGTACTGCCCCTTAGCAAATTGTTTTGACATTTCATGTACTAAACTTGCCATCCTAAAAGATGTTAAATCAGTTTTCCTGATCCTAACTTATCTCTTGGTTATGCCAACTGGTTGGTTGTGTTAAAGGCAGTTTCTCATTTCCTGGGTCCCTTCCTCAACACTCTTAGTAACAGATTGGCTCAAGTGGATGTTTTTTATTTGCAGGTATCCTTAACAGCTCCCAAGCTCTGTGCCAAGAAGTTTGAGGGTCCTCATCATTTTCTAGGAGGCAGGTTTGTGCCTCCAGCAATTGCCAACAAGTATTCGCTACAGTTGCCTCCATATCCTGGCACTTCCATGTGTGTGCGTATTGGGAAGCCAAATCAACCTGTGGATGTTGCAGCACTGCGGGTGAACTATGTAGGCTTTGAACTTTTGGAAGAACAAGCCCATGGTGACCCTATTCAACAGGTCTGTTGTACATGTCTCTTGTTTGTTGTGTCTCTTGCTTCCTCTGGGATTTCTTAATTTTTTGTAGATGAACTTGCAGAGTTATGCAGCCAAAAGGACTTTTCACCTTTTTAGTTCATCCCTTGCCTTTGGTAGTTGTGAAGAAGAGTTACAAGGGGTTTGCAGATGCTGATAGGGGTGTGTTGCAAGCTGCAGTTCAAGGAATGGTTTGATGAAGCTGTTCGACAAGATCTCCCTGAACCCAATGCTATGACCTTGGCCACAGCCAATCAAGATGGCCGACCGTAAGTGTTCTCCTTTGTCTCAAAACTGTCTCATCTGGTTGTAGAAAGAGCAACATAGCAGATGAAGAGCACCAGTCATAGTAGTTGAAGATATGCCTGCCTCTGGATGGAATCTTAATATGGTTGGCTGAGTCCTGGCACTTCTGGATTTCATTGGCATGGCTGGAAATCACAGCTCAGCGCGTATGGTGCTCCTCAAAGGTTTTGATGAGCGTGGGTTTGTCTGGTGAGTGTTTTATTGCCCCCAGATTTCATGTATTTCACCACAGAACCTGCTGAATATGCCTATGACTCTGCTGTTACTTAGGTTGTTTTGGCAGACTGTTAGGCCATAACCCTAGGCTATAGGAGGTTCCATTTCATATTTGATTGATTATGCATTGGGATGGCTGGGCATGGCAGGTACACTAATTATGACAGTGAAAAGGCATCTGACCTGCTGTCCAATCCCAAGGCATCCTTAGTCTTCTTCTGGGAGTGTCTGCATCGCCAGGTACTGTGTTCTGCATATATAAAGAAATAGGACGACAAAATGGAGGGAATTCATGACCTTGAGTTAAAACATTCGATTATGTTGCAGACTTGATTTAATGGAGTTTGAAGAGGAGGTTTTGCATGGATCAGTTTTGAATCATGCAGAATAAGATGCAGGTCAAGAGTATTTCACTTAATCTTTTTGAGTGGTGATCTTTGGTGTTGAAACTGGAAGTCATGGTTTTGTGCAAGGCAACTGCTGCTAAGAATTTCTGGGGACCTTGGTAGGTACGAGTTGAAGGTCCTGTAGAGAAGGTGGCACCACAGGAGTCTGATGAGTACTTTCACAGTCGACCACGAGGAAGCCAGATTGGTGCCATGGTCAGCATGCAGGTGCACAAAAGTTGTTGATGAAGCTTCAGTTTGTAGATGTAGTGGTGATAGTATAAGTCTTCTTGCTTTGTAGGCCATTGTAGGTACTTGCAGAAATGTCTGTTTTTGTTGGTTACAATGGCTGGGTTCTGTTTAGCACTTGGTTGAATGTACTAGTAGAATGTAGAGCAGAGTGTGTCAGTGTGGTTTTCTTTCTACACACCTCTCAAGCCACAGATCATTTAATGCATGCAGAGCTCTGTGATCCCTGGAAGGAATGTGCTGGAGAAGAACTATGAGGGGCTTGTTGCAAAATACGCAGATGGGTACTTGGGGTTTCTTTTACCCACTTGAACTTTCTTGGTGGTCCTCTTACTCTCAATAGTCATCATGTGATCCAGAATGTGTCTGGTAAATGTGTTCCCATGTTTGCATTGGTGATTGACACTATTTGACATGTGCAGGAGTCCTATTCCCAGACCAACAAACTGGGGAGGTTTTCGGTTGTATCCGAAAGTAATTGAGTTTTGGCAGGGTAGAGAGTCACGCCTCCATGACAGGTTGGGTTTCACTCTGTCCAGCCTTTAACTTCCCTCAACAGAAAAGATGGGGAAAACTGTTTATAGAGTTTGTGCAGTTTTCCATGCTTGAAAGAATCTGTCACTGCTAGAGTTTTAGTTACGTAAACTCCAACAGCTGGCAAACATGGATTCACAATCATTGCTTGTCTAGGATGTTCAGGTCATTTTACATGCATTTCATATGCTTTTTTTGATGGATCCTCCTGCTTCTGTGTTTTGATCTGTTGATGAACTCATGTATAGGTTACGGTACAGGCTGGTGGAAGAAGGCACCAGTAACCAGACCTGGGTGAGGGAACGTCTGTCACCGTGACCCCTCACGGTTACACAGTTCCATGAGAGTGTGACATACTTCTGGCAGTTAGGATTTTTGCAGAGCTCTGTACTGGTTCTTTAGTTTTGACTTTGTGAGGGAATCAGTATGCATCAGTGCTGCTTCTAATATGATTATGCTACATTCACCATACTCTCATGTATTCCATTTTGAGCTATAACAACATCAGGTTGAAATCTTATTTGTAGGTGAATAACATCTTAAGTGCTGGCATAGTAGATCTTGTAACTTAGGCTGCAATAAGAAGGTATGTTTGTCACCATATTTTGGCAACATCTGTTCTCAAATCAACCTTCGCTAGTTAAACCTTCCAGGGCAAAAATTTACTCTGCCAGTCAGATCTTTGAGATAACAGATTGTGACTGAAATTTGCTTGCAGACTCACGTTTTGCTGAAGACCGCCAGTTGACTGTTGTCTGGTTATTCAATACTAACAATGCACTTTGAGGTCTCAAAAAAGAAACCTTATCATGCAGTTGAGTTCTGTCTCTTATACACCTGCATCATTGACAGTGCACTAACAAGTGCAGACAAGTAGCTCACACAGTGTTGGAATGCAGAATTAGCTTCATCTGTCATCTGCCTAAGATGCCATCTTTTTAGTAATGTCTACCTGATGCAGGAGCTGTTCCAATAAATGCAACAGGAAGGCATGGCTCATGATAGGGTCTCTCTTCTAACAGGATGGGCTAGAGACAGATCCCTTCACTTTTGTGGCTGGTCTGAATGTGTGCCAGTGTACAGCAGTTGAAGAGCGGTAGGCTTGTGAGGCTCATTGACATAAAATGAGGCTGTGAGTATAATTGTCTTTGTAGGGTCTTTCCATATTTGCCAAAGGTGGGATTGCAGAGAATGGAAATGAGAGTTAAGAGGATGCCCTCTCATGATGTGGTATCTTGGGACTGCCATGATGTTGGGCCATGTGAAATATGGGTAAGGCCTGAAGGTTTTGGAGTCAGCAACAGATACAATGTGAAAAAGTACAGCTGAATGGTGTTACCAAGTGGATATCTCATGATATGTGAATTTGAGTTACCCATTTCTGAATGTGGACATAGGTATGTCAAAACCAGTTATTTGATTATTGAGAATTATGGTTATGATTCCTAAGAACCACCATGATAACCTCTGGGGTCTGTTCCTGTTTTTAATAACTGCTTAACTGGGGTGTATATCTAACTTTCACACCAGCCATAAGTCAGTCTTGGACCCAATATCAGGACCAGGCAGGTATGGAAGTTCCAAGAAGTACCCAATAACATTGGTGTGAAATTCTTAACAAGCACCCAATACCAGACTGGTATGTTCAAGAGTTGATACCAGACCAACACTGGTTAGTACACACTGCTCCCCTACAACATGCCAAGAAAGAACGACTTGTTTTTGCCAGCAAATGATAACAATTGTACCTGGTGGCAAGCTGAACATGACAGAGCTTTCTGTCTGCGAGACTTGATTCTGTCAGAATTTGAGCTCAACACTGGAAAAGTGTAAACTGTGTATCCAGTAGGTGGGGATCCGCATATTGGCAGCTTCTGCAAATCGCAGTGAAATCAAAGAGAAGTCTGCTTAATGGGTGAAACTGAATAAGGTTTCCCCCCCCACCCCCCACACAGCAGAGGCATACACCCTTCTCCTAATGAGCTTACCACTGCAAACTGTTGCTTTGGCAACTCTGTATAGTTGTGCAAAACAAACCTTGAACTCTGTGGACTGGTGCATGTGATACTTGTCAATTCTTCGAGCCATTGCTGTTGTCTGCCAGGGTAGTTAATTTTTTTCCCCAAATATCATATCTGCAGTTGATCCTGCAGATGACCTGCAGACAATGCAGTTTGTACATTGCACCCATTTAAGGAATTCTACTATGTTATGGGAATTTGACTTGTGTAACAGTGCAAACAAGGGTTTAGTGATTTAGTGTGCACATATAAAGCAAAAACACACTCCTGGGTGATGTGTATTGCTTAATATCTGGCCCTGCAAAAGACATTTGGATCAAGAAAAGCAGAAGCAGCTCAGCAAAATGGTTTTGGCCCAGCAGTTTTGGACAGGATTCTGAGGCTGGTGAAGGCACAGCAAAGCCTGACACCTGCTGTTGGTTGGCTCGATAGTTTGATTGGTTCAGGTGGGTTGCCATTAGTAGTTTCCCACCTCTTTGCAGTCCCAGTTTTCAACTTCAAGGCTGGGGTCAGAAAAAAGTAAATAACTAAACTTGGACGTGAGAAATATTTTTTTACAGGGTCACATAGTACTGCTGGAGATCCAAACGTTGCACAAACCCAGAGTCCTCCAGCGGTGGAAGCTCATCTCACATCCAGAAGGACTGTGTTTGCGTCTCCACCCACAGTAGTAAAATGGGCCTGTAAACATGCCTAGGAAACAATGACCTCCAAACTGACCATAATCCTTCACTCAGACTGTGCCATTTAAATAGTTTGTCACTTACATTGTCCATGTTTATGGGTGAAGATGGGGGAATAATTAAGAATGTATTTTGGATGTGGGAAACATTGATAGAGGCCCAAATAGGGGTGTGGGTGGAGATGCTCTAATTCAAAGAACTTGTCCCTCCTCCCCCAAATTCTTGGTTTCTTCACAAGCACTCATTTCCTTACCTACTTTGGTGGCCCACCCAGAACATAGATAGTTGCATTTTTCGACCAGATACAGAGATTGAACCATGCACCAGCTTATGATCAGGTGCAAAATCACCCCAACCATGTTACTCTCATTGGCTCTCCTAGCACCTCAGTAGAGTGTCATGATGATCCAGGATGCTGCTGGCATTTCCAAATTTCATGTGGAAAGATTCAACAAGGAATAACACTTTCTCTCACACTCTCTCTGGAGAGGGTACAGATTGAACGTCTCAAAAGCCCAGGGTTTTCTGCAGAAATACACTGAGAAAGGACATCTTTAGTCCCTTTGGAGTCTGTACTCTCAACCACTACTAGTACCTCAAAATGAACAAACACTCAGGACAGTCTAGCCCATGCTTGCAGGTACTTATACTTACCTTTTCGAAGGCATTTTTCAAAGGCACCCAATTCAAAGGGACCTTGGTCTTGGATAATTCTTGTGCTTGGTCAGAAGAAGAACAATTCAGACTATCCAAGGAGATGAGATGTGAAACAAACACACCAAGTTTGCACATGCCCAAAATATGTCCTGAACCTTTTGGTGTGAACACTACCACTTAAGGTAACACTCAGCACCATTGCTGGAATGCAATACTCCCCCGCTACGTGGGGGCAGAGCCTAACAAAGAGAAAAAGTTCACAAGCACACTGGTGGCTTTTTACTTCACAAAGTAGATGCCTTTGGACTCTTGATAGATCCAAGTTGTTCTATGCATCCAGGAACACCTAGTAAACTTGGCATTTGAATTCTATGAAATAGGCAAAGTTCAAGTACTTCCACCATGTGATCAAATTGAAGCCCATTCAATGTGATCATGACTTGACTTGGTAACTCTTGCAAACCTTTTCAATGCTTCAGCAAAATTTATAGAATGGGGACATTCATCCCCATCCAGACTGGGCCCTGAACATATCATGATACAACAAACATGTAGCTTTGTTACTTCATAAGGAAGACTGCTCACTCAGGCCCCTTTGTCACACTACCTTTGGATGAGGTCAAAGTTGTCTTTACAAATCAACACAAAAGTGCAGTTTACCTGTCATCTATATTGTTTATCGGCTGTTCACATGTTTTTTGTGGTGTGTTTTTAGTGGATTTTGTTGCTGGCTACAAAGTGAAACTTAAAATAAAATGTTCAATTTTTCTCAAATTAGGTTAAATTGTAACAATATAAATCAAACTGAGGACTCATTTTAATATATCTTCCTTCTTCACATGTTAAAGACTTCAATGTGCAAGATGATTTAGAAACCAATGATCCCAACGTTTCAAGATTGAGGATCTTAAGCAGAAATTTAAAAAACTGTTCCACTTTATGAAAAAAATTGTTTTGTAGTTGAACAGAGTGAGGTCCTTCCTCCTCTTTGAATAATTGAACAGGTTTGTTCTTCTCCTCCAATAAATGGGTATGTGATCCTGTTCTCTGTATGTAACCAGTTTTCGGGCTCTTATTCTGCTGGTACTTTTGTAAGTTTGTTCCGCAGGTGGATTGATGGTGGTATGCTGATTCTACTATTTGAGAATGCTACTCATAACAAATTGTAAACTTTAGCAAAAAAATCCCAAGAATATCCTGTAAGTAGAATATTGATAAAAAACATGTTTGAGATCCTTTCACACTTGAGTTAAGGTTCTGAAGACGATTGAACCCTTCCTTGAAGTAACTAGGGTCTCCTAATGTATGGTATATTGTTGCACACAAAGAAACTCCTCAATTGACAAGAATCCCCATCCTTGTCTTTGGTGTGTCCCCTTCGTTCTTTATGTGTAGGATAAGTCCTCAGGGTGAGGGGCCAGGGTAATAAGGAGCCCTAGGACAAAGCATTTGCACCACATTTTGGAAATGCCCATAACCCATGGGCTTTACCCAACATAAAGTGCAAGGCTATGGTTATCAAAGTTATCATGAACCTAAACATAGAGTTCATGAAGCTTAAGAGGAGGGTTCTTATGCTTATCCCTTAAGAGTGGGGATGATCTTATGCTTACTTATATAGGTGTTTACTTATAGGTCTAAGATCCCTCCCACTCTTAATGTGTAAGTGTTATGTGTCTCCTCTTTTGTAGGATGGATATTCATAGATATAGGGTGCCCTCCAAATGCACTACAAAATTTCTAGTACTGCTTTCAGTTGTAGACTATGTCACTGCAGTGCAAATAGTCTGGATTAGAGTCAAGCTTTGTGTTCTTTCTGTTTGGGAACTGAAAAGCCTTTACTCCAAACAATTCTATGCATTGCTGAAGCTTGTGATGAGGCATGAAAGTGGGGCCAAGTCTCAAGAACATGTGTGAAGACCCAGCAATCTAAAGGTTCATTCAATCCAACATAGGGCAGATATTTGTGACAGGAAAAAAATTTCAATTTTTAAGATCCCAAAGTGCCAAGTCTAGGACCTACAAAGCAGAGGAAATCTAAAGCTTTAAAATTTTTTTTTTCCCTTTCCCCAAAGTCAAAAGCGGACAGAAAGGTGAAGAACATGAGTTCTCAAATAAGGTTTTTGTCTTTCAAATTTGGGGTTTTGAAAGTTTGGTAAAATTTTCCAAAATTTTTGCAACTTTTTTCAAATTTACACTAATTTTCCAAATAAATTCAATTTTTTTTGTTGTCACAATAATGGGCCCCAAAAAAAGCTCTGGAAATGACCAGTGTTGTGTGATTATTTGAATTTATAAAGAACCACCAGTTGTGGTTTTTTAAATACTTCAGAAGGATCAAAGAGCTGCTGGTACAAGGTATGTTGAAAACCTTAAAGAACCTGTGGTTTTCATGAAAGAATTGGTAAAGGACAAGCAGTTTTATAGATGGTTATTTGAAAAAATTCAAGTTTGGAGAAACATGGTTATATAACAGAATTGGTTCTTTGAACTTTTGAGAACCATGGCTATAAATCCTAAGAACTGCCTTGATAACCACTAGGCGGCTGTTCTCCGTTCCTGTTTCCAATAACCGCCCAACACTACTGGATGTGACATTGTCGTGGAGTCATTGGCATTTGTCCATGATGATCATACACTTGAAAAGAAAAGGTATTTTGGTAATGCCATCCGAACTATACTACCTATGCAAACTATATTCGATCCTCACATCCCATCTTTGCTGGGAATAAAATTCAGAGAAATGATTGTCAAGGGTGGGGCAACAAATTTGGGAACAATTTTTTCAAACACCAATATGAGAATGTCCAAGCCAACATTTCCAAACTCTTACACCAAAGTGTACACCATTTCCAAAAGCTAGGCAAAGAGCACAAAGTGAACCAAGGATTCCCAATGGACTCAAAGTCTTATCTTTTTTGAAGAGACAGGTACAAAATGCCCATGAACTAGTTACACTCAAGGACAAGGGGAACTGGAGGACAATTCCCCTTGTCGGCATTCATTTTTATGACAAGTTTCCAACCCAGTATTGGTAGGAGGTGGGTTTTGGGTCAATGTTTATAGCTTAAATAATTGGTGGGAAGAAAGCCAAAGCCAAGACAACCCTCCTCTGGCCCATTACATTCTTTTAAGAATTGGCCACTGAACCTAATTGCATGAATTCCCCATACGTGCTCAATGCAGATTGGGCAACCATTGCATGATGATGCTCGTCAAACCGTCTGACCCAAATGAGGACCCAACATGACTAATGACCTAATTATTTTGATGGAGGGACCATGCATGAAAAGCAAGCAAGTTTGAGTACCCATACTACTAGAAGAAGAAAGTGGTACTATGGATGTGGTAAAACTTACTAAGTTGTCCTTTTAAAATTGTATTCCTCTCCATTTTGCCTTTCATGGTGGAGACAAAGAATATCACCCCTTATTAGTTTAGTTTCCCTTTGAAAAGAGAGTCTGTCAATGTACAATGTAGTCAAACATCGCCTTGGGAGGTACGGTTTAGGGTGGGAGGGATCTTATGCCTACTTATAGGCATAAGATCCATAACTAGGTGTAAGATCTTTGACACTCTTAAGGAGCAAGTGTAATATCCCTCCTTGTATTCTTGGTTTTTCCCTCCTAGTAAACTTAGGAAAAAGTTTCTCCAAGTGCTTTACATTTTGCATAATGCAAACTCCACACATTGAACTCTAACTCCATGGCTGTTCATGGCCACCCACATCCAACCCCTCTCATAGCTAGAAGTATGTGACCAGATCTCCATTATCAGTGGTTTGGAGAGATGAACCTAACATCTGTTACAATAGGATTTGGAGTGGAATAGAAGAACCCACTGTGCATTAGCAGAAAGTTTGGAAAGTTTGGAACACTTGGAACTAAAGTGGGTTAGTCAATGGTAGGAATGAGATTGCAAAATAATTGGCAAACATGGCTTGCTAAACAATGTGGGGGTCGTTTTCGAAAATTTTAGAATTATTGAGAGACACATAATTAGGAAAAGTGTGGATCTATCTATAATTGGGAAAATCATGGGTCTAGGGCATGTTTTGCATGCATAATAATATGCATCCAAACAACTTTAATATAGTGTTGGAATTTCAAATAATAAATTACCATTTGAGTTTACATCACAAGTGATGGTGGCATTAGAAATTGCTAGACTTATTGAAATATCTCCAATATTTTGACACAAAATATAAAGTTGACATTGAAATTATTTGATTTATTTATATAAAAAAATTCATAATATTTTAGGAGATCATATGAATAAATTTGAAATCTATGTCGTGAATGAAAAAAATACCCCAAAAAACTTTTAGAACAATGTAACTCTAAGTGCTTTTGTTGTTTAAAAGATTCCTAAAATGACTTGAATTTTTAAAAAATGATTTGAGGAAAAAAAAAAAACTTATTAACCTTAACATAATAATATACTAAAACTTTATTTTCGATGATAATATTAATTTTTTTTTGCTATGATGACTTACTAATCATAGAATTAAACAAGAATATTTTTTGAGAATAAGTAGTCAAGTTTTGGCACATCAACTTGACTAACTCACCTATTGCTTTTTTAATATTCATCTAAAGGTCATTGTTGGTTCCTTAATTGTGATTGTGCTTTACATACTTAATATGCTCAACTATTTTAAGACGTGTTAGACTTCCACTTCACCCATTTTGTCTTTTTAAAAACTATATATGTTGTTCAATTGTGTTATGAATGCATTACATGTAAGGGGTTTAGTCCAAAAATCTTCAATGCTTGCAATTCAACATTATGGAGTAATGCACACTTAGATATTCAAAAATTCATAATAAAATCAAAATCTCCAATGAGTGTTGAAATGGGAGACCATGGAAAGCCTATGGAATATGCTAATTTTATTTATTTATTTGTTGGGAGTTATCCATTAAAGTATTTGAATTGTGTCTTTGCTGGCTAAGGTTTTCACAATATTTGTTAGTTTTGTTATAAGAACCCTTAATGAAATTTGAAATTGATTATAAGTGGTTGATACTAGTTAGTTTTTTGGTGGCAATGTTTTGCAATTTTGCGAATTCATTTTTAGGAAAACTTGAGAACACATGGCTTTTGGAAAGAACTTGGGAAAACATCTTTTTTAGCATAAAATTATCACTTTTGCAAAATTGAGAGATTAAAAAATCTTGGGTAGTACGTATCAAGTTAAAGGATTATTGATACACGAAGACTTTTTAATTTGGATACCTAGATTTAAATTAAGGCTCTAGTCTTAATTACTTTTATTAATTTTATCCCCTAAACACCTAATAAGCCAAAAATGGTTTTTGTTGGGAATTTCAAATGGATGTGGATGATGGTAATTTAAATATTCTTCAATTTCTCAATTTTACAATTGTGTGGTTTTTCTAAGTGCTTTGAGATGATCTATTGATAGAAAATTTTCACTTGGATTTGAGTGAGATATTGATAAAATAAGTGCATGCATCCATGGCCTTTAGCTAGGGAACCAAGTTACTTGCACCAATGAGGGTTTCAGAGTTGTAGGTGGATAGCAAGGGGTTAACTTTGGAAACTCATTTATGAGCTGATCCAAGAGCTTTAGCATTGGGATCTTTTTGAAGTTGCTCCTTGATTTTAAAGACTTTCACATTCCAATAATTGCAAGGTTTTCATTTTTTAGTACTTGAAATAATCACATTTGGGCTTGAATGAACACTTAATCATTGTGAGTGCTGCATTAGGATGCATGCATTAATGTCATGCCACAAACTATTTTTTGGTCACTTTGAAAACTTCATATTCAACCTTGGATAGCACTTGCACAATCTGTATGAGGTCAACTTAGCTTCACTATCTCATCATCCCTTGCCAGACTTTGCCAAAGATTTTTGAGCTTGTGTAAACTTTGAATCCAAGAAATGGAATTCTAATCCAACTCAGTGACGAGAAGATTGGACTACTTTTTGAGGCTTTGCATAGAAGGAAAAATGGTTGCAAAAATGGCTTATATGCTCTTAGGGGTTACATGGCCTTTAATGTTTGGAGCTCTTCCATTGGTAGTATGTAGTAACAACCTTGTAATGTTTTTAATGATCAAGAGTTCCATGTAGCAATTCATGCACATAATTGCAAATGTGCTCCCAATTGGTAGTGTAAATGTTTGTGATAATCAAGAGTTACATTCAACAATTCATGTAGAGTTGCAAAAGTGTAAGGTTTACTTGAAGGCTAGAGTGTGGCTACTCCCAAAATAAGAGGCCTAGGACAAGATGGTAGCTGTATTTTGGAAATGCCTTGCACCCATGGGCCTTAAAATGTAAACTCAAGTGTAGTAAAAAATTAATGAACAAGAGTAAGATCCATTTTTGGGTTGGACTCTTGTACTATACCCCAAATGTGGATCTAAAAGCATAGAGAAAGTCATGTGGGTGTTGGCATGGTAAAATAGACAATGATTGATCCTTGTAGTTTATTTTCAACATAAGGAAAATAGTTATAAAATAAGTTTTCTCAATAGACTAGGTTGAAATATTAATTATTTCAATTTTTCAATGATGGATATGGACATATTAAAAACTTTATTATTACATGTGTTAGAAATTGGACTATTTTTAGACTAGATTCTAGACAATAATATTTTTTTGTTTATTTTACCATGTTTCACCCATGTGTTCAAAAAGCTTGGGGGCATGTATCTCCATTTTTGTCTTCAAGCATTTCATTCAAATGGTTATCACTCAAAAGAGATTATGCTTTCCAACTTAAACTTTGTAGGGTCAACTACTTTTTGAAATGCATGTTACAAACACATAGAGCATTAGGGGGAAAAACATTTAATGTAAACCTTGGGATTTACGTGTGTCAAATAATTGTCCAACTTATTTTTTATCACCCTATTATTATTTAATATATACATATTAAAGCCACCCTATATTAATTGTAGTCCGTTATTTCATATTATTACATATTTTATATTACAATTAATTAATTATTTGAATAAAATGCACAAGGGAGACATTAATAAAAAAAAGTAAAAAATACATGAGGAAAAATATAGGGTGCAATATATTGGTTGTTGGGTAAAAATTATAAGTTAATTAGTAAAAAATAGGGTACATTTTATTCACATAATAAATTTAATTATAATATAGGTTATGCAATAATATGAAATAATGGATTATAATTAATGTAAGGTGGCTTTAATATATATATATATATATATATATATATATATATATATATATATATATATATATATAATTATA
>Ga0116231_10007007_pt1 | contig 21015 bp, 24 predicted proteins | sample S1TSphgellanicum_2_FD_89695 | JGI IMG/M metagenome (GOLD analysis project Ga0116231, IMG submission 89695) | Host-associated microbial communities from peat moss isolated from Minnesota, USA - S1T2_Fd - Sphagnum magellanicum MG | ecosystem: Host-associated > Plants > Peat moss > Unclassified...
CAATGAAAAAAAAGCATGACAAAACAGAAATGACGCAACAACAATGAAAAAAAAGCATGACAAAACAGAAATGACGCAACAACAATGATAAAGAAGCGTGATGCAAAAGCTTTATCCGTTTTATGACCAAAAAAAACCACTAAACGAAAAGGTGGCAACAAAACAAAAGAAACTACAAAAAGAAAGAATAAAAAATTCAATGCTTTATGTAGGGGAAGGGTCTATTCTTAGACCCCTTCACCTATACATAAAAACCTCCGGATTTTTGTAATGTAAATGGAAGGCATCTTACTTGACATAATCAAGTGTTAGCCCACAAGTGAGCATTTCAAAATGCAAAAGGCCTGCTGCCTCTACAAGCATTTCGCTTTTTGAAAATGCCCACATTACTCTTTTTAATAATACTGTGATATCTGAGAAGTGGGCCGGTGATACCCGCCGGGCATCATGTTACCAAATTTTTTAAAAGAAAAAAAAGTCCGGTCGAGCTTCATGCCACGCAACGGGCCCGTGGCCGCCGGTCTCAGGGCCCGTTATTTCGGGGAGACCCCAGCCCTAGGGCGTTGTTACTTTCTCCCAATTCCTAAAGAAACAAAGTTAGTGAAGACGTTGAGGAGAGCAGCGAAGGTGTCAGGCATTCGTAGCTGAACCGTTGCATGGCTGTTCTCTCTCTCTCTCTTGCTGTCTCTCTCTCGCAGCACATCCAGTCCATGAAATTCTCAGCTGACACGAAAACCGGCGCAATGACAACGGAGTAGGTATCAAGAACACTCGTTCAAAAATGCTTGACATACTCCCCCACAAATCAAGCCAAAATATTTGCAATCAGTGAGAAACCGCTGCACGCGGGCAAAGAAGAAGAAGAGGAAGAAGGTCCCATAAAAATGGTGCATTTGCCTTTTGCCACGATTTATTTCGACCTTGGCGGAGACTCAAGGACTCTTTCGTTACGGACGGAATACGAATTAGAATCTGAAGTTGTCTTAAAACGCACAACGACAACGGAGTATCAAGAACACTAAGCGATTCTTCTTGCCGATTTTGGAGCTCCGGCTGAATTTGTTCTACTTATTACAGATTAGCAATATATTGTTATGGCCTGCGTTAGATGTTTTCCCAGGGAATTGGAGGTAAGGAGAGGAGGAAGATGTAGCGACGGATAACCGCGCTGCCTTTGCGAATGTGGCAAGAATGTCGGCCGTGTGCAAATCCCGAAGCATACTCTCCCTCTTCTGTCCAGGGCAAGGCTGTGACATGAACTTTGAAGGTGAATCAATTGCAATGCCGAAGCAGCAACAAGAAGTACTGGTCTGTTCCATAAATCTGACATTTGCTAAAATCCTCAAGACATTGCGAAAAAGCACTTAGAGAGTTGGGCCAGACGAAGGTTCATCATCTCATCTAGGGACTTCTCCATTTGATCAACCACTTGACAACATTCTTCTTCTTCTTCTTCTTCTTTAGGAAGGAGCAAGAAGAAGAGAAAACTTGGGAAAAACAATCAACAACTAAATTAGAATAGCATTGATAGAGATAAGAATCTCAGAGAAAACATAACATGGCAAGGTCCCCCCAAGCGCTCTACAGAAAGGTTGTGTCCTGCAGGAGGTGTGGAGGGAGGAACAAAGAAAGTGCATAAAAAGCCTGGAGAATGAGCTTGTGACCTCGTGCAAAAACAATATTGGGCTTAGCCATGATGCTGCATCAGTGGTAACAGGGTTCTTTTGTCCTTCCATTTTCATAGGTGCATTTAGGTTTAAATCTTTGGTGTGCTCTTTCTTTCCTCATCATAAATCCAGGGTCTTTTTTGTGTTCATGAAGATCAAAATGTCGCCATATCTCGTCTCCCTGGATCAAGCTAAGCGGACCTTCCATTTGAGGTTTCAGTCCATCACATATGGCATAGTCTACTTGTATGGTTTGCAGAGGGTGTTGGCATTAAAGGTACTTGTGGGAGTTATGACATCAGGAGACTGTGGAGGAACTTCTGTCAAAACTGGCTGCAGAAAGTCTTTGCTGGGACACCCTTCACTATGATGAAGCTCTTCTTCACAAGGTAGTGAAAACTCTCTCTTGTGTCGCAAACAACATCTAGCAACCAGGAATATATGCATAGACGCCCGATCGTTTGTTCATCCTTGACAGTTCTTTATGCTACTTTATTTGTGGGGTTCTCCAGCTGACTAATCCTTTCTTCCAGTTCACATCTGCATATTCCTTCCTTTCTTTCAAGCTGTCAGCTGCCTGTTAACTAATCCTTTCTTCTTCCTACCTTCAATCCTTTGGTCCATGGACTCTTTGATCAATGAAATGTACCAATGTCTAATGATTTTATTACATATTTTTTCTTCTACATTCTGCAGTTTCTGTGTCTTGTGTGGATTTTTTATTGTTGTGCTCACTCGGCAATCAACTGGACATACCTGTCCATTTCTTGTTATCATGTCTTAGCATGCTGTGCTAGAAGTGAACTCTCATCAATCCTTCTCATTTTTCTTGGATAATGAACAGGGTTTGTTATTCTTGGCTGATATGACCACAAAACAGAACAAAATAGGTTGACAGAATATCAGACTCACTTCTGTGGCTTATTCTACTCTGTGGGATTGTACAAATGGGAATCAAGGAATGCGCTTATAGAAAGGAAAGAGGAAAAGAAAAACGAGCTGCATCCACTTGAAAGAAGCTAGCAGAAAGTGCAGCAAATGCAAGGAGCAATGCCTGCTCTTGCACCAGCATTGACAAGTGAAACGAACAAGAGATATGTGGTACAGATTACTTTCCACTTCCAAGAGAAAAAAACTGTATGCCCCTAATATTAAAAAAAAGATACCCATAGCAGCAGAGAGATATACTAATACTTTGAAATAACATGTCCGGGAAGAAAGACATAAAAGTAAATCACATATTTGCACATAGTAGTGTGCCTTGCTTAGTATGTATTGTGGAAAGGATAACTCACTGGACTGATGCAGTCTGACTCAGATAGATTTTGGCCTCATCTTAGTGAACTAGTGATGCCACAGATGGATAAGGTTCTTCAGTGAAAACAGCTCATAAATGTCCTATACAATCAGTCACCTTTGTAGGGTAGCACGATCAATGGGTGCTTATGCAATAGTTAAGGCTTAGGTGGGTCCATAACTTGCAACCCAGTGGTTCAAAGGTTAACTTGCTGCACAAAAAGGAGTTAAATAATGGCTATTACTTGTCAAAGGTCACGCAACTCTTGTAGTTGACTGTGAGTCTTTTCTGTCCTTCAACGACCTGTTGGCTTGAGGTTGGTTAATCTCCTAGATCTTGAATTGTACATGTTCAGGAGGAAGTAGATCATTGCAATTAATAACATGATTTAGGCACTGAATTAGCCAGACTTCTTACAAAAGATTTCCAGTCCCATCTAAGTATTGGCTGAGCTATACTTACTGCTGGTATTCAACAAAATTGAAGAAACTGTATTATGCTGAAGATGGTGGAAAGTGAAGGCTGCTAGAATTACAGACCTGCAGACTGGAAGAGATGTAGCTGCAACATGGCAAGTAGAGGAGTCCCAAAGTGCAAGACAGTGTCAGATGCTCATCAAAGATTCATGTTGGCAATGGCAACTTGTGGGTTCAGGATTTTTCAGCCATCAAAGAAGAGGAAACCTTCAATTTGCTCATGATGGCAACAATGTCAATGCACAGTTTGTTGTCATTCTGGTCCAGATGCTTGCTCGCATCAACCTACGATCAACAGTTGTAGTTCATGCTGAGATACAGCAAGAGAGCATGAAGTCAAGGAGAGTATGTCACTCAGCTAAGCTCTGGCATTCTCTTAACAAAATTAAGCTCCAGAGAGAGGGCCACCTATCTTGCACTGCTGCACAATGAAGAATGCTCACCTCTGCATTCCAGCTTAAAGAAAAGGGAAATGAAAAACTGCATCCAGCTCACAGCCCAAGGAACTTGAAGCCCTGTCTGAAATCAAAACCACTAACATCAGCCTGACAGATCAGGGAACAGATGGAAGGAAAGAAATTGCAAGTCTTCAGAAGCTCAAAGAGCTAGTGATGTCAAATATATAAACATATGCACATGAGAGAGACAGACAGAGAGAGCAAACAAATCCACCAGTTACTTTTATCATGAGTAACAAGAAACATGGTGGTCTCATCTAAGATTTCCTGTGAAGGGTGTACCTGAATGTATTCACGTTAATAAGTGTGACTTCATACTTTCATGTAAGACTTGAGTTGATTTTCTAAACCAGAATTTCAAGAGTGGACCATCCTTCTTCAGCCAAAACTCAATTGTTGGTACATGGCAAACACTGAGGTCGAATTACACCATCTGAACCTTTGCTTATGCATTGATGTTGCTGTCTCCCAAGATCTGACAGTTCATTTTTATGTAGAGTGTTGCACAGGTATCACAGGAGCTGAAGGAAGCTCCCAGGGGTTGGGATCAACAGCAAGGGTTGCTTTCAAATTGGTACCCAAATCGGCTGTCCTCTAACCCCTGCAATGTATTGGATAGAAGGCCTGTGACATCATTATACACAGGTATGTTTCCTCTCTGTCAAGTACACTTGAATAAATTGTATTTGGTGGTTGATCACTTCAGTGAGATGTGATTGGGTTATCAGTTTCTATGTACAGATACTTGCAGAAATTTAAAATTGCACTTGCTGGAATGATTTCATATATTCCAGTCTAGATATCAGTCACTTTGACTTTCTTTGCATTTTTTGCACTTTTTAGTTGGATATTAGAGTAAGTAGCAGTTGATAGCAGATGAGTAAGTGGATAATACCTTCAAGGGCATTGTCCCTCATTTCTATTTCTTTGCATCTAAGTCTCGTCCTAGGCTCTCATATGGTACCTTCAGCTTGAATCTGTGGAACAACAGAACAAAGTTCCTTTCTGATCTCATTCATTCATCTCCAACCTTTTTGGTCAGCTTGTAGTCTGACCTGCCAACATGATGTTAGTGACTCTTTCCTTGCAGATTTCTTCCCCTGTCCAGTCACTCTACACTCATGTTATTTGATTCCCATCTATTTATTGCCTCCTTTGTTCTCCACCTCATCGTATGATTTGAGACTTTTGGTTCACACAGTATATCTGCTCCTGCTCAATACAATGCCTCAAGGTTGATTGGTTTGTGCTTTGCTGTTCATCACAGTTGCCACAAGGGAAAGGGAAACCTACGATTTTCAGCCACATGTTGCGCCATGATTTTATTCAAAACAATACTAGTGGTATGACAGAAGTGACTTCTCAATTCAGAAACAAGGTTCTGAAGTTCCATGGTGTCACAGAGATTGATCTTTCTCAAGGATAGCAGCAAGAATGAACCTCTTGTTTGCAACTCAAGAACCATAACAGCATTCCTTGGGGAGGGCTGTGCATATTTCATGATGAAAAAGGTTGTGGTTTTGGTTGTGGCATGCCATGTGCAGGACTGCAATACTGCAGCCTCACAATGGTTAATTAGATGGAAAGACCCAAGCCCAAGCCCCAAGTTTTGCAGGAATACCCCCTGTTGCCTCTGGATTCTGGTGGAAAGCTTCTTTCGTAGAAAGACCTGCCAGTACAAGGCTAACAATCTGCTGAGTCTCACATGACTCAAACCCCCAAATGGAGGGTACTACTGAACATACCTGGTATGTTGAAGTGTGAAGAGTAGGATGCAATAATTCCTAAGCATGTCCAGTCTATTTCTGATGATGAAAGCAGGGTTGCTGATCAACTCTATCTGATGACTTTGTTTTCATGTCTGTTAGGTCATGAACTAAACCTTTCAGGGTTTTCAGTTATTGGTAACTGGAGTTAGAGCTTCTATGAAAGAATCAGGGCATAAACTTGAGGACCTCCACAAATTGCCTTGCAAATGAGAGTGTGTTTCATGTTTTTGTAATGTGTTTTGCCATAGGTAGATCCACTTGGCTCTGAGCTCAGCACTGTAGATATTCTCCAGTTGTCTCATCAGCTTCAATTGTCCTCATTACACATCTTGTTCCTCCTTCCTTATACTCTTACCCATTTGTCCTTCAGTTCTCTGATTTGTTGAACCAAGGCTTGTGATTTTCTCTCTTTCTTTAATTCTGTCATTTCTTGGGTCCAGCTGCTCTGAACAAGAAAACAGCTGTTTGATTCATCTCTTTTGAACTATTCAGCTATGGGACTGGCTGCAAACCTTCACCAACACACACATTTTATGTAGGCTTAAGTCTTGTTTCCCAGCTAACCAAACATTAGCGGCAAGGCCATACAGCTTAAGAAGTCCTTAGTTCATTGTCAGTGGTGAAGGTTTCTGAAGAAATAGTTTGATGATCCATTGGTTCTCTGAGATACCAAAGGGCTAAATGAAAATATCTAGGCTGATTTTAAGCAAGATCCTGATTTCATTTGAGCATATTCAATTGCTGTGCAGGTTCAAATAGGCTAGTAGGTTTGAAGCAAAGGGATGAATTGCTTAAAAGAAGGACAACAAGCACCATTGAAGAGGTTGAGTTTGTATTGGGCCAAGGTTGCTTGGATGTTGCCATGAAGTCATCTTGTGAGAAGCTCTCTAGTGTGGCATTACAGGAGACTGCAAAAGAAATAGCAGTGAGAAAGGTTTTTTTACCTGGTCCACCCAGAGAGACAAGTAGTGAACAGCTGGTGGTTGAAAGCCTGACCCATCATACTGCAAGATGTTCTAAATCTGCTTCAGCAAGAAGGCCAGCTATGAATTGGCAAGTTACTGTCCCTGGGGGGAAAGAACAACAGAGTTGTGGGGTCATAAGCTCTACACCAAAGAAAGCTGCACATCTACTGAAAATGGGATCACTTAACTTGCGACACTCACTGACATTTCATGATTTTCCATGTGTTGGTAATGAGCCAGAATACAAGGAGTTGAATCTCCCAAGGTTGAAGTTGAAAAATTGTTTCTCACAAAAGTTCCAACAAACTGAAAGGAAACCGCACATTGCTGTTGCAGAGGATGGTGGACACTGCCAAGCAAGGGAGAGCACATGGCATTCAAGTGCCAAATTGGGACCAGCAAAAGGAGAAAATGACTTAGAGAGAGAGAGAGAGAAGGTAAGCATCCAGCACACTAGTTTGCACACTTTGTCGCATGGTTTAATTAAGGACATTGCAAATTCTGGGTGCAAGGATGGGGCAGTACAACATAAAGGGAGCACCAGAAGCTTGAAGCATAGGCATTCTAATCTTGCAGATGCAGTGTCTCAAAGACCATGTACTAAGGGATGTAGACTGCCTTTGGAGTCAAGGAAAAAGAAGGCCAGATCTCCTTACATGAGAAGGTTAACTTATCAAACAAAGAAGAAGAGTAATCTGAAAGCCCTGCACAAATTAGGTCACTGCAGGTCTCATTTACCTGCATGTGTTTTGAATTGTGGAGAGAAGGAAATTGTCAAGAATGGTTCCCACTCAATCTTAGAATGTGTTAAAGGGAACATTAGAGAAGACGTGTACATGGCATACAGGGGTGATCCTCCCAATCTCACAAAAGTGAGACCTCGATTGCCAAAATCACTATGTATCAGATCTGGACACTTCAACCTTGATGTGGACTCCACCTTTCCAGACAGTCCTCTTTCATGCCTCACAACTGCTCACAGTCAGATGGAAGCTGTGAACATTGTTTATGGAGCAAAGCGGCGGGCTCGTGTCTGGTCTCCCTGGAAAGACTCTATAATGAGCTTGGATAACAAGATCACAGTTCCTGGTGAAGCCTTCTCTAAGACAGTTCCCAAATTGGAGAAGGGACTACTCACTGATAGCCATCCAAGCTCCTTCATTTGCCCTGCAAGGAGACATCCCAAGGTCAGCAATCCATTTATTAATGATATTTCCAACAGCAGCATTAATCAGGTGCAGCAATGTGTACTATGTTCAAACTTGGATCTCCTGAAGTTTTCATACACTAAAATGTCCCTTGTTTGAACGAAATACATAGTACATTGCTCTGGTGATGGAATTCTATGCACTAAAAGGGATCTCATCACAGTAATCTCCGTTTTCCACTTTTGTGATGCATGTAGGGAAGGATCATATGAGGTGCAGGCTTCTGTCCTTTGCTGCAATGAGATATTTACATGAGAGAAATTTGATTTGTTTTACACATTGTTGTCATCTTAGCTGCAATCAGGTACTCCAAGATGGAAGTTGGAAAGAAATGAATAAAGCAGAGGTTATAATCCTTGATGGTGCAAGGCTTGTGAAGCAGAAGAGAGCTAGATGGAAGAAGGAGAATGATGCAATTACTATCACAAGGAGAGCAATGGGGCTTGAGGCTAACTCCAAGAACAAAAGCCTGGTAACATGCTGTAGTCTCTGAGAAATCAACTACCTCTGATGTTCATATTTTTAGAGCATGTTCTTCTCATTTGAAATATACATGCTCGAGTATTCTGACTGCCTAGCAGTAGTATTGTACCTGTATCTCAATGCACCTCTAGTCACTCCTCTTATTAGAAGTTTCCTATTATCACTTATTGCATTTGAGGAGCTGCTCATTCTTGATCCTCAGACAACTGAAAGTTCTCTATATACTCAGAAGCTACACAGCTGGCTCCTTGGCTGGACTTTATAGTCCTGATCACCCATATGACGTGAATTCTGCATAAAAGAAGATGAAGGATGTCTAGATCATCTTTTCTCCGTTGTAGAAGAATGGAACAGATATGCTTGTATGGGTGATCTTGAGTTGCTCCTAACCCTACCTTATGATATAGAATTGCCACATGAGGCCAAAACACCTTTGTGAACTGTTGCACGTACTCACATTCAGCCATCTAACACACCACATGTAACTGTTGCTATTTAGAAGTCTTTGATGTGATGCTGTTGTGTGTGAAGTTACAACCAACACTAAGTTTTATTTTGAAGCAGATGAATTCAGGCATAGCTGCACTCATACAGGGTGAAGAATTGAAGCTGCCGATGCAGAGAAGTTTGACACAGAAACCCTCAAAGCTGAACAGCAGAGAATCTTCGTGTTCTATGGTAAGCCTGCCATGGCACACAAGTGCACAACTTGCTGGTCATGGCTTGAATCCAAAAATGACTTCCGACATCCAAGTAGGTGTCGATCAGACAACTACTCGTAATGTTTCAGAGAAACTGATTGAAGCATGGGTAACTGGGAGGTTCGGCAGCGATTTCAAGAAGGCTCTGCGACAAGCCGACAAAATTTTGAGTGAAGAAGTTGTTCACCAGGGGCAAAAAGAGATTTCAGACTGGCCTTCACCCTCAAGAGCTCTCAAAGACGGAAGCTCTTTCAAGGTAGCAAATTTTGTTGATCCCCATCCTATTCAAGAAACCACAAGAAGTTCAAATGCATTGTCTAGAATTCAGAAAGAGCTGTGAGGTAGTCTCTGGGATGTCTCTGCTACAAACAAAGTATGTTCTTCAGGGCAGTTTTTACACTGGGTAAGACAATTGAACATAACATACAATAATACTGTGCAGATAGATTATATCTGGATTGCATTCAGTACTTTTGTCTAGATTCCTCTGTTTTAATTTCTTTGCTATTCAGCTAAGATCTCTTCACCTATTTGTGCATGCTGACATTCTGTGATTTGTAGGTCCTCTAAGTTCTCCCAAGTCACAGGAGAAAGAAACATACTAACAGATAACATTTATCGATCAAGAACATACATAGGAATTTTCTTGGTTTGATGTACTGCAACTGAAGAGGCCACTCCTGCAGTGTATAATGGTAACCAGGACTCAGAGAATGAGAACAATTAAGTTAAGTGATTGGAAAGCAGAATAGCATGAATAGGAGATTAGCAGATCAAAATGCAGAAAAGTATGGTTAGCATGAATAGCAGATTAGGAGATTTCTCGTGCATTGATCAACTTACGTTCCATATGTTTAGTGTAGTGAATTCTGTAGTACACTACTGTAGTGATTGGGAATATCTGTGGATGGGGTGTTCAGGAAAGTGAGCCAGTGTCTTTATCCTCTGCAAATGCCCCTGGAAAGAGACTTTGCCACCGGAGCACAATGAAAGCCAGGTGGAATACCTCAAAAGATGATGCCCAAGGAAGTTTATACACAGAGTACAAGTCAAAAAGAGGAACGCAACTTTCCCTTGCAAGCTTCATCAATAGCATTCAGATCCCTGAACGGAGCATCAGAAATAACAATGCAAGCAATTCCAGGAGGAACAAGAGTATGATCTTCTCTAAGGAAACTTGGCTCCCACCTGAGAATAGTGAGGGTGTGCTTAAAGCTCAACTACTTGCCCAGTCCAATGACAAGCTCCTTGCCATTACAGCATCAGAGGAAATAGGTCTTCAAAAGTCTCCAATTCAACTCATGAGGTCATTACCGAGGAGGAGAAGGGTCTTAGACAATGCTGGCTTTCCAAGTTTAATAACTAACCAGGAGCTGCAAAAGAAGAAAAAACATTATGGAACTCGGATCTTTGATTCTTCAGCCATGTGCATTGCCCAGGGTGCAGCTAACTCTCAATCCAATGCTCTATGTCAGGAAGATAACACACAATCCAGTAAAGAAAGAGGTAAGCAATTGATAGCTTGTGAACTCTTGGTTTCTGGCTTTGAAACCATGGCTCTTAACAGTTGAATGGGAGACCTGCCTTACAGTTTTTCCATTTCTAGATTCTTCTGAGCTGCAAATTAGATACAATAAGCAACCTCATTGAGAGAAAACTGCAACAGTTGTTTCACCAAATACGTCTTGAACAAGTTGTTTATACTCTTCTTGCTCTGATTCTTGTGTCCCGGGTCCAACGGAAAAGCTTCACAGAAGGCTTATGTAGGTAGTGGTCAGTAAGTGGACTCAATGAGGTTACACATTCCTGAGATCAACCTAAATGTGAGGGTTGCTATCTTTTGTGGAGAGAACTGGAGACTTGGCTGAAGTCTAGAATACATAATCTCTTTGAAAGTTTCATGAGAATGTCTGGATAGTTGGCAACACAGTGGTTGTTGCTTTTTGCATCAGGCAGAATTTGTTCCATTTTTATTACACTTAGTGTGATGTGTCAAAACCTCTGTAAAGAGTTTCCACAAATTCTTGCTGAGTTTTAGTTCAAAGAGGCTCTTTTGTATCAAGAAGTTGGAAACAGTTTTCTATGGATGTCAAAGACTTGCATCAAAACTGCATTCTGACTCATTTTGACAGCTCGTGCATTGTGGACCCTTTTGCAGATTGCAGCTTGCTTAAGAATTCAATACAGGGACTTCCTGTCACTATCAAACTGGCCTCTTTCTCGCCAAGGACATTAGGAGATATGGCTGTTGAAGCTCATGACCACTTACTTGATATTTCCCCATGGGTGAGTGGAAGCCTTGCTGACGATGGTCCTCATGGAAGAGACAGCTATGCTTTTTGCGCATTACAGAAATGGCCAAGCCAACCAATCTACAGGTATGCGATTTGATCTCTTCTTTATTGAATTGTTAAATGGATTTAGTTCTGTCTTAATGAAAAGATCTATTTTACTAGATAGCTGCAACATATGTGGACCCAGCATTTTCGAACCTCTTGTCCTTTATTTTTGTCCTTGGATTTAGGCACTTTTTATTAGCTCTGCTAGACCATGAAGGCCTATTTGAGATCATCTTTGTGGATAGACTCAGATTGTTGCTCCTATCTTAACCACACTGGCTGCTTGCAAACCAGGCCCAAGAGACATCCAACTTTCCATCCCTTTTTTAAGACACTTTAGACCTTGATAACAAAGACGGGACCAAAAGAGAGGAAATAGAGGGATCTGATCATGAGCCTGGATGTTTGGGGGCTCAAAAACCAAGTTCCAATGTGGCAGTCTGATGATTTGCCAGCTTTTGACTTTTTAGACTTGCCCCCATACTTGGATGGTTCTTCCAACACCAAGCTTTATTGCAACCTGCAGGAGTTGGAAGCAGACTCTATCTTTTCTCCTGTTTCACCCAGCATTCTAGGAAAACAGCCTTCTGCAATTCATCATATATTGTCATCAATATGTCTTTCTTTTTCATCCTCTTCCTCTAGTCCTTTTGAATATCTCTGCCGTAGTCCAATTGAGAATGGAGTCCTTTGCCAACTCCTTGGCGACACAAGACTACAGCAAGCATGAAGACTTTGTTTACTTTTGTATGGGTTTTGGTGCTCACATTCCATTGCCTAGATGATGTGTCATTTTTAACTGCAGGCTATAGCACAGCCCAGCATAGACAGATAATCCTCCAGATTTTCTCAACCCCAACTTTTGCAAAGCTTTTCCAGGGAGTTGATCCAAACTCAAGGGAGTTGCCAAACCAGTTATTGCCCACCAGTCAAATATGAGACATTGCACAAGAAAACTGCAAACAACAAATGCTTGAAGCAAAGTTGGATTCACTGGCCAAAAAGATTCAGGTCCAGCTCACCAAATGAATCTCTTCCCTCAGTCATGAGCACTTCAAGTGCAGCCCCAGGCATCATCAAGCCCAGAATTTCAACCAGTGTACCAGTAACTCCAAATGTAGCACCACAGAATGTGGGTAGCAGAACCCGGTCGGCATCAAGTGGCAGAGTGGTTTGGGCAATTTCCAATTGCAACACATACTTACATCAGAGGACCTCAGGGGCTTCTCAGGCATGTGCAGCCAACAATAAAAACATGACAAGATCAAAGTCAGCTCTTGGAAGAGAAGTTGTAGCTGGACCGAGCTGACACAGCCAAGACAACATGGATGAACATGGGTCAGTAGACCATGAGCTGCTCTAATGGTTAGTAGTTATCCTACGAATTTGAAAGCACTTAATTGGTTTCTGGGATTGGAAAGTCTGTTCAAAACACAAGATCAGGGTAGTCCCCATTGTGCATTTGAGCGTGTGTGCTTGAGAGTAATGCAACTATTGAATTTTGTGCCATCTCACACTACTTTCTTCCTTTTTTTCTATTCAGACTAGAAACAGGACTGTTTGTTATTGCATTCACTATCCAGAATTATATCTAACCCGGGTGGTGGCACTATGCAGTTCTTATGTAATCTATAGAACTGAGCTTCTTTACAGTCTCAAGCACAAAAATCTAGTATGAATTGCCTATTTAGCCATATTTGAACCATTTGAACTTGGGAATGAGGAACTAAAATCAATTGAAATATTCTTTTATATGCTTTACGTCATAAGTGGAGGTTAGGCTTGCATTTAACCTCTTTGATTTCATGACTTCAAAATTCTTCCCTCATTTTGAACACCTTCTTCCCCTTTTCTTGTTGAGCTCTTACTTCATGTTGTTCCAGCTCCTCTGTGTGACTGAATCCCGTTTCCTTCATACTATTAAGGTCTTCCTTCCTGTCAAGAACCTTCTTCCCTTACTTGCAAGCTCTTCTGACATGTTGAATAGTTCCTTCGCATTATGTGGTTCCTGCATTGTAATGTACTAAAATAACATAAAGAATTTATGAAAAACACTAGTCTTGTAATGGAAAACACAAATGTTCTAAAGCAAGGTATGCAAAATTCTTCTAATATAAAAGAAGGTGATAATATGTGCAAGAAACAAGAAAACAATAGTTCTTCAAATAACCATTTCATTAGTTGAATAACAAAACAACTACAAGAAACTATTTCATCAAAACAAGGTGTATTTACAAATGATTCAAGAATGGAAGATAAATCAAAATTTGAAAATCAAAACATAATTAAATACGAAAAACATATTGAAGACATTGCAAAAATATGTATGTCATTGTTGTCAAAGACTATGTTTCGATTTCCAATATGTGTCGAGCCTCTACTTCACACTTTAAAACCATTTCTCCTTTATTCGAAAATCTGAACCTAGATAATAAAAAAAAAAGATTTGTAAATATTGTCGAAAAAAATTCAATCCAACAAATCATTGGACTTAACATTGCAAGAACATATTATAAACAATAAGTCTAGCATGCATTTGTTTCAATGCTTCATACAATATAAGAATGTGTAATAGCACCTCATCTTGCATTTGCTCAAATCTTTCAATTAAAAGAACATGATCAATACAACTTGCATGGGAATGTTGGAAATGTGCCAACAAATTTAGATCTTGTACAATTTGTATTATTGTGAATGCCATTATGATGATTCTACAATTGTTATTTTTCTCAAAAGAATATTAAAATATAAGTCTATATACATGTCAAGTTATGTGTGTCCAAACATAGTAATGAAAATGCTACAAGAAATTTGCAAGACTCCTTTGTATGTTGATATAAATGTGTCAATAAGATGAGATTGGCATAATCTAGGAGATTTGCAAATGCATGTCAAATAAATTAATGGATACCATACTTATTTGAAGAAGTTCTTAAAACACATATGACAAAAAAATTTGAAGAAATCACAAATAATGATTATATTGATAAATTAGTACGAAATGTCTTAAATGTTGAACAAATTATAGATGATAATGATAAGTCTATAACAATTACTCCAGGTGAAGGTCTTTGACCATTAAGATTGTTTCATGACACATTTTAAAGAATATAACTTCCTTACACTTTTTTTGGTCATGCAAGACCATCCTTGACATGTTCATATTGAAAAATAGTCCGAGCAAAATTAATTAACACTAACAAGAAATTTGCTAATCATTCATAGACGTATTTTTTAAATCATCAAAACTTTAATTCATTTTATTCTATTGGGTCATATTCAAAAAGAAAAATTGTTGGATTGTACACTTACAACTAATGGTGTGTCAAATATTATAAATTTAAATAAAATATTAAAATATGATTTACGTTATAAAAAATTTAAAGAGAAAATAAAAACATCTCTATATTATTTAGATTTTCAAGAATAAATGTTTTTGCAATGATTAGACAATTAAGACCTCTCATATTCTTTGTGACATTCACTACAAGTATCAATAGTTGATCAATATTTACAACAACATTTTTAAAATAATGTGATGAAGACATAATTAAAAATAAAATATCAAACAATGTTGATACATTAAACATTAAAGATCTTGGAAGAAATTATCCAATTACATATGTGCGTTATTATGAACATAAAATAATAATTTTCACAAACTTCTTAAAAACACAAAAATTCTATTTGATAAAGGAAAACATTTTTTTTGGTCGCCAAATTTCAAGCAAGCAAGTTACCTCATGACTATGGATTATTATGATAGAGAATGCTCCACATTTTGATATCAATTCAAATGAACCTATCAAAAAAATTGTAGGTAAATATTTAATAATTGATCAAATAATTTTAAAAGAAGAACTTTGTACTATACAACTCCATCAACACAAACATGTAGAAAGAAATGCCAACCCATTTGTTGATTTAATATCCTAACACTGGAATGCAACGTCCAAAAATATTATTACCTTTAGAAAAACAAGATTGTACTTTAACTCTTTGTCAAATAATTAGACACATTTTCAAAACACTTATAAATATGGTAGGTGAAGACATTTCTTTTGATAAATTTTTAACAAATTTAAAATTAGATTTTTAAAAAAATTGCATTAAGATGTACTTTACAAAAACCCACATTGTTTTTCAAATGCAACCTTAAAGACATAAAAACAAATGTATTTGACAAACACACCAAACCATTGTAGAAAGCAAATATAGATGCACAATTCATTTTGGATCCATATGCAGCACCATCTTATTATACTTCCTATTTAAGAAAAGTAAACAAAATTGTTGACCAAGAAATGCATTCGATATTAAACAAATGTAAACATGAACAAACTCAAGCATCTAAATGCATTAAAAATTTGGATAATGCATTCTTAAATGCACAACAAATCTTTGGTCAACAAGCAATACATATAATGTTATCAAACATTTTTACCATTCAACAAGATCATTTTAATTCACAAACACATTTGAAGAACAAGATAGAGCATTTGTGTTATTACCACAAAAAATCTTACAAACCTTACCTTGAGATTCACCTAATATTCTAACTCATTGATTGATAAATATAAAAATTTTCAATCTTCATTGCATGACATATGTTTGGCAAAATTTGTAGCAAATTACGACTCTAAAACATGTAAAATCACAGCAATAGTAAAATAATTCATTGAGTTTCATTCAATTTGTACCAAGATCTTGAAAATCATTATAAGGAATTATTGTCGCTATTTAAACCTTTTAATAAATCAGAATTAAAAATAAAAAATAATCAAACAACATGGAAAGATGCATACACACTTGAAAAAGATAATATTGAAAAAACTCAAAAAAAAATTGTATGCAAATTTAATACTACAAACAAACATAAGGTGAATGGGATGCTTTATAATCAAAAGTTAAAAAATATAAAAAAATGCACCAAAAAAATAAATGGGAAAATCTTTTATTGAATGACACAAAGACTAATACAAAAAACTTGCAGAAGAATGTAATATTCACCAACATTAATCAAGTCGAGCATTATGATTTATCATTGAACATAACAAACAATCCAAAATGAAAAATGAAAAAATGCATCATCTAGACATGACATCTTGTAACAAATCAATGAATTAATCCCATATGAAAATTTTGCATTTCATATGAAACAACTCAATAACAAACAAATGGCTATTGTTGATGATATTTTGTATAAAAAAACTAAACATCCTAATAAACCATTACACATTTTTTTGACAAGAGGTGTAAAAACTGGAAAAATATTTACATTTATGTGTATTATACAAAACATGTTACAATATTATATAAAACAAATTATAAATGTAGATCCTTTGAAACCCAAAATCATGAAATTAGCTCCTACAAGAAAGGCAACATTTAATATTAACGAAACAACAATACACTCTACATTAATATACATTAAATAATAACTTAACCAAATTAAAAGCACTTGTAAATGAAAGATGAGATAATTTAATCAAAACATATCAGCAACTTCGTTTATTAATTATAGATGAAATTTCTTTGGTAGCAAACAAAATGTTAACTTTCATCAATAATAGATTATGAGTTATAAAACAAGTGCATTATAATTTTTAATTATAATTTTTTTAAAATTACATCCATAAAAATTTTGCTAAAAACATGGTTACTTTTTATGCATTATAATTTTTAAATTATAATTCTAACCTTTTTAAATATTCCATAAAAACATGTTTGTTAAGGTTTTCAAGAAAATGGTCCCATATATATGTTATTTATTCCATTCTTCAACATATATTTAGTCACTAAAAATCAATTAAATTGAAATATATTATGAATATACTGATATTATACCATTGCAATTAGGAAACCAATCCATATGTTCTCCTTTCAAAAGCCCATTATTAACAATAGAGGTAACATTTTCAAAAAATAAAATAAAATTAGTTTCATAATCAAGTCATGAATTTAAAATCAATTATCAATTTAAAAATTGAACCATCCATTTATCACCACATCCATGTAAACAAAAGGTACCCTACAAAAAATATGAATGTGACTCCATAAATGATACACCTTACCATGCATTCACCCTAGCTTTGTAAATGGCACAAATGGAACTTTTCAAAACTACACATAAATTATTTCTAAACCAATCATATGGATAGATTTTCATAATCCCTGAATTGGATTGAATACTAGAACAAATATATATATATGAGAAATTCCCAACAATCACCAAGAATTGGACACTAATAGAACGAAAAATAATTGAAATACACATAGGTGGTAATCCTTCTCATATCAACATTATAATCCAATTTCCAATGCAGCTAATTGTAGTGTGCACCATCCATCATGCACAAGATTTAACTCTTGATCATTTAGCATTTTATTCAACTAGTGTAACAAAACATGGTTTAACATACAACATTGTTTAGAATTTATTCCAAAAACCATTTATATCTCTTTTCTCCATTATTGAATAAAAAGTTTCAAATAAACCACATTGTACAAGAAGAAATGTTTCATTTCAAAACAAACACACAATACAAATTATCAATAATTTTGCTTAAAATTTATCAAACAAAAAAAAACTTATACCTCTTTAAATATTTGTTCTTTAAAACTACACAATAAAAATGTTTTGGCATATCCAAATTTACTCACATTCCACATCCTTTGTTTACATGAAACAAAAATAGAAATATTAATATGAATCAACAAGTTGACGATGCATTATCAAACAAATTCAATATTTTATCTTGTTATGACGAACATGGAACAATGATATTTTATGAAAAAAAGTTGTTTTTATTATAATCATTTGTTACAAGAAACCAACGTGTTGAATCTTTTTACAAAACTACACACAAAACATTGCAAATAGTTGAAATTTACAAACCGCCAAAAATGTCGTACAACACTTCACTTCTACATTATTTAATTACTTTTAAATGCTTTCAGATTGCCCAACTATAATGATAGGATATTTTAATGTAAACATGTTAACCAAAACATTTGTATCAACAATTCCACAAACGTTTATGACTCAATATCATTTAAAAATAATATTTTATAAACCCACAACTATTTATGATAATCATCTAGATCACATATGGACTAATGCACGAACACAACAATCTTGTTTTGGATCAACACAAATGTATTGGATTGATCATAAACTTATATACTTCACATTTAAATTGCCAAATTTTACACCTCGATTTGTGCCCCATCTACTTGAACACATTTATCCAATCATATGTATTAAAGTAGGGCCCATGCATTGTCGGTGCGTTGTTTTCCTCTTAACCCATACCTTGCATATAATAATAAAAACAATCTACCATAGTGATAGCAACATGTATACCCACTTTGGGAGCTTTTTTTAACTATACCATAAGAAAGCCCCCAGAAAACTTAATTAATTAAAGTATATAAAGTTTTCTACTTTTCCTCCTTATGAGTTTCAATCATCTAGACGCAATAGCAAATTTGCAAATCATTGGTCTGGTGGGTTTGCTTAAATCATACAATAAGAAAGAAGAGGAAGGGAGCAAAGTTTTACTAACCAACACACATTAAGTATTTAAAGGATGTTGTATGAAATAATCATCAAAATGATCAAGTGAGTATTTGGGAGTGAAATTTCATCATAGTAGACAACCTTTGAGATATACCCATTGCAAAGATAATGCACATTGGGACCACCCCCAAGTGAGAAAACTTTCAAAGGCGGAAAAAAACTAGTATATTCATATTTTAAAATGTTCACTCTCCCACCCTTGTGCTCCTTGATGACCAATAAATTTATAAAATCCATTCCTCTTATTGCCATTAATGTGTGTCATGTGGTCCCATTTTTTAAAAAAAGTTATGGAAGTGATTGGTTGCTTACTTCGTGCTTACTAATAATTCAATAAGAGTTTTTTTTATCATGCTTCTTGCTTCTTATATATAAGTGTATGTTCTTTTTTCTTTCTCTTGATTTTTCATATGGAATGATGATGACATTGATAATGATTATGTCATGAAAACATTTGTTCTACATTTGAATAAACCACTCATTCATTTGTTTAATAATTAAAAATCCCGATCTTGCAACAACGGAACACATAATGACAAAGGATGCATAAAACATACTATGTATGTTGGAGAACATAAATGATCATCTCTATGAGTTGAAATTCAATAATCAATGCATTGAACATATCATAGAAAAATTCAAAATTCAATCAACTAATAATCATGACATAATTATAAATGACGAATTGAGATTCATGGAAAAGAAGATGAAAGAGGTATTCTTCCATGTCTCTAATAGCTTATTGGTTTGGGATTGATAATATTTTATAAAATAAAACACCAAATTATTTTTTAATCAATAGTGTTATGTATATGAATTAATCTAACTTCAAAAGTTGATTGAAACATCTTTATCATGTTAGATGGCAAGTGGATGCGTACATGTGGACTATGTATCTATGGTTTGAATGATCCAACACAAGTGGGCTTAAGTACATTAAAGTACTACAACACTATAGGTACTAGTCCTCCTTGGTTTCATAAATTTTATTGTATGCATTTTTTATGTAGAAAAGCTTTGGTCATAAACATCTTTGCTTTGTGACATTATGGTACAAAAAAAACTTTGCAAATGTTGTTTGTGTTAGCAAATAATGTTACATGGATGATGTTCCATGTTTATCAAGTAAAAACCAAAAGGTTCCAACTAGAAGCTGGATCGATATGTGTATAAAAAAAATACTCATTGTGAGAGGCTCACATGTAAATGGAAAATTCTTCATTAACACATAATGTTGTAAAATTTTCATTATGTAAATTTTTTCTATGATTACTTAAAATAAATTTACTATTTGTGATGAAATTGTATGTAGCAATGTCGAAGGTTGTTATGTTAGTGATGATGTAACAACCAACCTAACATATGACCAAAACATAATAGTTTCTAGAGTCAAATCCCTCGAATTTTCTGCTCAATCTTCAACACCTCGTAATTTCTATTTATGAAATTTGATATCCCTCATTTTTTTTTACTATTGTTTTTCACACAAAGGAACATAATGTTCAATTATTTGGTTCGTTCGCTTAGTGCGAAAAAAACTTATGCCAAAATTTGCACATCAAAATGTAGGTATAACCAAAATGAAGGAAGAACATAAACAACTTGCAAAAAATAAAAAGTTGATGGTGTTGTAAATAGCCTTCCCCATGTGGTTTTATGCAAAGTTTTACATCCCTTCAATTTTTTTGAACATTATTCTTCACCATGACATTCAAAAATCCAAAGTGCATGACAAGTACTTCGTATATGATTGATATTTGCAAGTAGAGGAACAAATGACAAGATGGGTGTAGGATCGATACATGGATTTAAATCAAAACCTTTAAAATATGGTTGGATCCATGCTTGTAACTTAAGCATTATGCATTGTGTTTTAAAACTAATTTTTTTTTCTTCAACAATATATGATCATATGTGTAATGTTCCTTTTTTTTTAACATTCTAACTATGTAGCTCCTTCCAACATTGATAGGCATCAAAAACTCTTCCCTGCATCTTTATGAGGCCAAAAAAAAAAAAAAAAAAACCAAAAATATATTATTAATTTTTAAAAATAAAAAATAATTAAAA
>Ga0116231_10007008_pt1 | contig 21007 bp, 21 predicted proteins | sample S1TSphgellanicum_2_FD_89695 | JGI IMG/M metagenome (GOLD analysis project Ga0116231, IMG submission 89695) | Host-associated microbial communities from peat moss isolated from Minnesota, USA - S1T2_Fd - Sphagnum magellanicum MG | ecosystem: Host-associated > Plants > Peat moss > Unclassified...
AATCCTTTTGTTGCCAATACATTTAGGTGGCATTCAAAACTATATCACCTTCATATTCTCTTCAATTTGGATAGCATTCACTGAACATCCATCATGCTTTTTCAAGACACAAAATCAATTTTGAATTTTGCAATATACAATGTTCCAATCAATACCAAATCCCAATGAGTCCAATTGTTTTCAATACAAATATTGTGAAGATATTGTACATACCAAGTCAACGATATCATCAATAACTTCATTCCATTTGGCCTTGGCAAGCTGTTCTTTCATAATGGCACCACTTGTGCGATAACCATGTAAACAAAGTAGGCGTAATTTTTGTGGTGGTGGTAATGGCTTTGAGTCTGGCAATGGTGTTGGTGGTGGTGGTGTTGGCTTTGGGTTCGACACTGGCTTTGAATTTGACATCGTGTTCAAGAATACTTTTGTTGTCAATTGCCTATTAACATGTATAGATTGTGATAGTATAATTCAAGTCCAATTGTCAGGTGTTTCCAATTGCTTCTGATTCACTCGGCTATTCCAACTTGACTCTACCCTTTCAAATGCCATTGACCACAAGTCTATCACGAGCACCCAATTTCCAATCACCTTCTGATTGATCATCATCATCTATAGACATGCAAAGTTTCAAGACATGCACTTGTTCAGAGAAGTTGTGCCTTGGGGTTGCAATTTTGGACCACTTTTTGTCACTCTTTGAACCCTTGAAATATTCATACCTCCAAATCATTGAGAACCATCGAAAATGCATACCTATGTAATCAGCATGTAGTGGAGAAGACAACAAACAAATGATTCAATGAACCTTGTCACCGATATGGGTTTCTTCTTGGAAAATGATGTCATGACCCAAGAAAATTATCCTTCTAGTGGACGTCTAACAACATTCTCAAAGGAAGTACACACATTCATAAAAATATCACTTGTTTCTTAAAAATACACACTCTTTATTGTCATGTAGACAGTTTATGAAGATGGTGATATGGTTTTGCACTCAAGTGTGTGTATACACTATACACCTGCAAAAGAGAGGTAGTTGAAAACTAATCCTACAGTTAAGGTGGTCTCTAGACAAAGCCATCCATAAACAGGGGCATCTGTCCACCATGAGTGTAAAGCTGTGTCTATCAGGTGATATCAATAAGTGTGGAAATTACATACTCAAATTCAAGTTCACCAATTAAGTCACTCACCCTTTACAAACTAAAAAAAAAACGTAATTAGGGTTGTCATTGCTTGCAATCAATTAGATTTGATACAAATTTCAAAATTGTGTGCAGCATGATTGATCATGGATTAGCATGGTAAGCTGGGAGGCTTGCAAACCAAAGCTCATGTTTCCATTTTCATAACAAATGTCAATAAATCCATTTGTCTTACGAATGTTGGGTATCAACATCCTACCAAGTTACTTTTCCATCTAAATTATTTGAGCATGTTATTAAATTTGAAATTATGAAAACCTTTAATTATATTTAATAACATGTGATATATCAACATGGAATGTTCACATCATTGTTTGTGAAGATAATATGAATTGTTGTGATTGGCACCTTGAGTACAAGCCGAAAAGTAGACCAGAGCTCAGAAGAGGATCATAAATTTGTAGCAACTTGTGTGATCCTAATGTCAGGTTAAGAGCTTTCAATAAACCTTACTTCACCTTACCAATTTCCAACAGCTGAAGCTATGAATCCAAACATTACTGAGCAAATAGATCTCATAAGTGTTATGGAAACCAAGGCCAGGCAAAAAATCTTCTCCTTCTAAGTCAAACAAAAACCTCCCAAATAAGAACTAATGAAGAACAAAAAGATAAAAACAAACAGAAAAGGGAAAAGACAGTATCTAAAGGAACAATAATGGCAACAAGAAAATGGAGACTTAAGTGGACATTGAAAAGCTCCTCACTTACAAGACTCTGTACAAGATCATATGGAAGACTCCAACTGCTTCACTTCCCAAAAGAAATTCCATTTAGAGGGTAGCCTTTTCCTTCAGTGAGACAATAAAACTGACCATCCGAGAAATGAAGAAGCGTTTATGATTTTAGGATCTAAGGTTTAAGGTTTAGGGTTTTTCACACCCAAAATACCTTGCAGTCATCATCAAATAAGTCGCTGACAAATTCAAATGTATGTGTACACCTATGACATGGCTCCAAAACCCCCATAGAACTCATCATCCAAATTGACCTATGTCTATATAAGCTCTTCCAATCATGGAACATGAATCACATCAAAAGTGTCACCTGCCTGCAACGAGGGCTTAAAACACACAACATTTACCAACACCCTGATATCACCACCAATGGATATGACACCCATTCAATGTAAACTGTAGAAACATGACAAAATTTGCAATCAAAAACACATTCTAAAACTCCTAGTTGTGGTTATAACTCAGGTTCACAAGACCACTGATGCAATACAGCAAGTTCCATGAAACCACAGAAAAGCAGCATAGTAGATGAGGAGGAATCACAAAGGTTGGCTTGCAAGTTTGCTCTGTTCCTACAAACTCTCACATTTGAACTGACCCAATTGCAACAAGCACTTACAACAGACTTTTAACCCATGTTGTGGGCATACACAACACTTGTTTGTCTTCACTGGTGCATTTATATTGTAACATTCTAAACCACCACAACTGAGACTGCTCAGGTACCCAATCGGCAAACCTATAGTACAAACAAAAAATCTATTGAAGACTGACAGAAGTTTAACACCCAATCTCAATGATCTAGGCAACAATTTGAAGAGCTATCAAAACCTATATTGTGGCCCTCTGCTAGTGAAGTGGAAAAATTGGATGCATGTGCTTTTACAGAAAATGGAAGTAGTTGCCCTCTTGAATTTGCTTGCAGCTTTGACAGTGTACAAATGAAAAGGAGTAGTCGTACAGCAGCAGCAGCCACAACCTATGACCATTGAGTTGAGCTTCACCACCAGATGAGATAGATAACTACTGGGTCACTTTTACACCTCTTTGCAAGGTCACCAATAGCTCTCAAGAATTCAATGCAAATGCCTGTTTCCAATGAAACAACAACATGGTCTTGATCAGCACTTTTGGATCAACCTCCCAAAACCCATTTTGCACTAGATGGCTCACACTGGCTGCATTGTCTTTTGGTCAGAACTTGTGGCAAGTTTAAGATCTGTGGCTTTTGAACAAACTACCATCATGTCCACGTATATAGTGTTTTTCAGTGAGCCAGACTAAAAACAACTGCTTACAATCAGTTCACTTGATTTATAACTTAGATCATTGATAACATTTCTCATGCTGGGAATAAGAAGTATGATGTGCATGATGAGAAATGTGGGAGCTTGAAAAAACCCAACAAAAAGTTTCTGACTATTTTTCTGATTTCTGTAGCTAGGTATTTATTAAACATAAAAGGATACATACCCGGATTTTACCATCTTCAGAGCCACTGTAGAGAGTTTCACCCACCAAACTGAGGGCTGTAACTTTGCTGCCAACATTGAGAGTTGCTACTTTTGTCAACCGTGCACGTAGCCACACCTATGACAAGAGGAAAATTTGCCCATGTGCCAATTCAAAAGAATCAAAGGGAGGAGGTGTGACAAGTAGATTGTCAATGATGCAGCAGCAGTTCATCACATGCAAGAGGAAATAAAACTCTTATCAAATGTGTTATTATTGTGGGTAAACGATCTCAGGTTGATTCTGCAAAAGAGTTGACAAACCTCAATAGTTCCTCCAGGTAAGTTGGAAGCAAGGTAAAGGAAATCATCACTGACAGCCATGGCTCGCACATCCGATTGTGTGGGTACAGATGTCACCAGCACTCTAGTCAATCGTTGCCACACCTTCAACACAACATGCCACATCCTCGGGACTCAAAAAAGTATAGGGATCACTAGCAAAAACACCGAAAAATCTTATTGAAATTTTTTTACGTAGAGCTGAAAGGTTCCAGTTCTAGCACAAAAACATGGAACTCATACAAACCTCAAAGCACTTGCACTACCCAAAATGACTAGAGTGCACTTCCCTATAGAAGATAGATGCAAAAAATTTCCTGGAGAAAGTTATTACCTTGGTGCCCCCACCCTCCACAAATGCCCCAGCTGTAAAAAGCAAGTCCTGGTACACCTGCATTGCATATATAGGTTTCTTCCCTCGGAGCAGCCTCATCCCTGCCTGTATTGACACAACTGCACCAGTTGTTGTGTCTATTTCCTGCAACAATGGAACCAACATGGGACATTCTTATACAGTTCCTTCCTTATTCAGCTCCTAAAAAACCCAACTAAGCACCTGTGGGGTTTAGGGTTTAGGAGATGGAAGGAAACCTGTATGCTATTGTCAGTGCAACCACAGTAAATGATGTCATCGATGATGAGCATGCTCTGCACATGCTTGTTTCCATTGAGGAGCTTGCTTGAACCTGTCTCATCCAGCAGCTGTCATCTCCCACAGTTTCCACCTATTGTCAGTCACATCCTCCTCATTGTCACATCCTCACTGTTCTCTTGCTACTACCAACCCTAAACTCTGAACACAGGCAAGATCACTATATTCTGAGAACAGACTGACCAGATGGGTAGGGCTTTCTACAGTCAGTCCACTAAGCAACTTCTTGTCTTTTTTCTTCTTGGTATAGGGCGAGTGAAGCAAGCCTTCACCAAATCAGACCTTAATCCCAGCACCCTGGGGAAGAATAGCAGTGAACCGACTGTTGACCACAAGTGATACAACCGGCTCCTTCACATCCACCATGCGTAAGCATTTCATGCCTTCATCTTCTAACGCCCAGACCTATTCACCAGAATGGATGATGTCAAGCTAATTAATACTCACACCACATTATGTAAATACCCTTTGCAGAATAAGAACAGCCATGACTTAGAAAAACACAAGTGAAGCAGAAACTAAGCAAGGAGAAAGATCAGGTGTTAAGTCAAATACTCGAATAGTCTTGTCGGCAGAACCCGTATATAGTTGGTTGGCTGACTGCAGATAGGCCAAGCATAAGGTGGGCTTGAGGTGCGCCTTCACTTCCTTGAGCAGCTGTGGCTCTCGTCTTCTTGTGTCCCACACCTGTATATGTGTATAGATTCAGCAGAAAAAAACTGAATCTGACAAGGAGGCCAAGCTTCTGTCAGGCCAGAACAAAACCTAAACCCTAAACCCTGAGGTCAAACTTCTGTCATGAGCAGCCAGAAGAAGACCTTTCCATTTCCACCAGCAGAAACAAAAGTCTAGATGCAGGAGAAAGGATACCTTGATGGAACCATCCATGTGGGCACTGTAGAGAAAGCCTTTCGCAAAAAGAAGTGCTCTTGTTTCACCACTTAAGCTAGCATCCATCAGATGTACCTCCCCATGTGCCCAGATATCTGAATTCTGCCCAAAAAAAATTCAAAACTATCAGCAGCTTCTCTAATCTCTCTCTCTTTCTCTTGTATTTTGGAACAAGCTCAAACCAATTCAAACTGACCAACCATTCTGATGGAACAACAACACACAGGGAAAAATGCCAAAGCATTAGTTACAGAGTGCATGCTAGGGCTGTTGACAAGGGTGTTGAGCATTGTTTTGGCAGTCCATGTCACGGATTTCAAGTACTGTAGAGGCCCAATCAAGTCCTTTGAGTACTCTCCCATCTGCTGCACACCCACTGCAAGGCACCCAGCCACAAGAATATATGTAAAGTCCAGCAAGTATCAGAAGCTCACATTGTGCAACATCACACAGTCCACAACATGTATATGATTCCATCAACAACGAGTGATTGGACTCACCTGCATCTGATAGGAAACTGTTCAATGCAAGTGATGCCAACACCTTTTCTTCCATTTCTTTTCCATTCTGCTGGACAAGCAGAACCATGGGTTGCAGGAAACAGTTACGGGCAACAGCCTGCAAGCCTGTGTCAGGCAACTCAGCAAGCTGTGTTGCAAACCATGTTGCAGCAACAAGAGAGAATTTGGCCACCTGAGCATCCTGGCTACGCAATGCTAGCCCTATCGCTTCAAGCACTCGTCTCCCATTGGACCCAAGAATGGCATGTGATACACGGAGATCCCACTCAGCAGCCACCCTCTCTCCCTCATCCTGAATTTCAAACAGAAAGAACTCTGGACATTAGGTTCGCCTCCACTTGAGTTGATGAGCAAACAGATTGAATGGAAAATCAACCCTAAACCTGAAATCATGGGAAAGGAAAAGGCTGGGACACATACTGGGTTCAGAACCATATCTTCAGACCAAGGACCCTGGTCATCCTTCATGGCTCTGTGGTATGACTCTGCCATGCCTGCGGTCTTGAGTAGCCAGGCCTCATCCAGTGACTTCCCCGAGTATGAGAATCGTCCCCCCAAAGTTGCAAACACCTTGGCAGCTTCAAGTTGAGCCTTTGGGTTCTCTTCTGCTGTGAGTGCCATTACCAGTGCCTCCAGTGCCTCTTCTCTGTACATGCTATGGCGCCGGGATTCAAACTGCGATTGTGTATATTGTTCATAATCAGACACAACAAGTGTTATACAAGTTAGGACGACAGACTTATTGTGCATGAGATTGTAACAGATGGGATGACAGATTTAAAGAGCTTACCAGTAGATCAAGCTGAAGTAGAAGAGCTGCTGTCAATGGTCGTTGTTCCAGAGGTGCTATTTGGAGGTCAACCAGCAGTACACACATACTGCTCAGTATTCCCTCACTTTGTACAGGCCGCATGATCTTCTCTATTGCTTCCCGCCTGCAGTAAAAAATCATAAACAAAACATCAACTCCAGCCAGCAGCATTCTTTTGAGCATGTAGTATGCAGTGCTGCAGCATTGCAAAGAGACTGAATGACCCAAGTTGAAGACCCATCATATGTCTTCTTCTGCTGTATAGTCACACCCTGCAACTGCTTACAAGCACAGCTGCAATGGACGACAATCCTGTGAGTGCCACCAAGGTTGAGCTCAGTAGTAGACCTGTTCAGATGAGTAAGCTCAATGAGAAATGAGGTGGCAACTGTTCGTGATTGTCCCTTGCAATTGTGGAGCATTTCAACCAGAGGAGAAAGATTTGCACTATAAGCAACTGAGTAGCGACAGCCACCATCTGCTTGCATACAGCAGCATAGCACCTTTGCTGCACCCAGTCTCTCCTCAAACACCTGCAAAAACTAAGATGCACCTAGTTCACAAAAACACCCAACTGGATGATGAAATAATCACCACTCTTAAGAACTATCAGGTTCTGGACCACTTGTCACACAATGAAGACAAGGTGACCTAAACCCTAAACCCTAAACCCTAAACACAAAACAAAACTGCTCTCTCACTGTGATAGAAAGTGAAAGGAGTGACATTGACCTTAGATTCCAGCTGGCTGATCAGGAACGGGACAGATCCCATATGGACAACCGATTCTGCATGTGACATGTTGGTGGCAAAATCAAAACTTGTCACTAGTTGCTCAAGCAATAGCACTGCAGCAGCTTTGGGACTCCAAGACACTTGAAAAGCACCCATTCCAATGGTTTCACTCTCTTGCAATACTTTGACCACTGAAGGTATAATTTCCATAGCTGCTAAGTGTTCAGACCCAGGCTTCAGCAGATACAGCAACACTGCCGCCTGTGGTACCCCTTCCATTTGTAGCACATTCACAATTGTCTCATAGGAAGGGTCCGCCCGCACAACCGCATGCCTAGCCAGCTCATCCTTGAATACTAACACAGAGAGTAGACTGACGGTCGCTCTTAAAATCTCCTCGTTCACAGAGTTTGAGAGCACCTCCATCAATCCATCGATAACAGCCACTTTGGAGAGGCTAGCTACTATAGCAGGGCTACCTTTTTTCTCAATCCAAATGTGGACAATTTGCCGAACAGCAGCCTCACACTCAGTCAACTCCTCAGCAGTACAAAGAGAGGCCAATGCAGGCTTTAAAACTCTCATCAAACCTTCCAAATCTTCAACAGTCATACTGTTTCCAGCTTGAGACAATGTATTTCCTCTTTGGCTGAACCTGCAGCTCAGCCTGTGCTTTGGGCGTGGACTGCTGCCGGTAGTCTCATTGTTGTAGAAAGGCGCTTCCTGAAGATGATTCATGATATGCAAGGAGGGTATCACAGTTGCAGAAGTGTTGCACAAGGGATCACTGCTGCTGCTAAGTTGATAACCCAGTTCCAAATGCTCATCCCTCCAAGCATCCACCAGTCTTTTCAACACAAAGTTTGTCTGTGGAAGCATTAGATTGCTAAGGCGTTGATGGGTAATAGGGCATGTGGTGTTTCCATGGTCGAGCCACTCTTGGATTGCATGTCGTTCAAAGGTTTGTCCTGTCTCTAATGTGACAGGGTCTTCAAAGAGCTGCTTGGTGATGAAGCAGACGAAGTCTTTGGGGGGCTTTACTTGAGAAGACTGATGATGCGAGTACAACTTAGGATGTCCAGAGATTGAGGGATGTCTGATGCCCCAGCTGCCATCTCCATTGATCGGTGACCCAGCACTACACGCACAATACAGATTAGTTTACTCACTTGATAACTCATGATGGTCTTTAGGGTTTAGGGTTTAGATGTTTTATATCTGATGGCAATCTTACAGAGAGAGTTGTCTCCTTTGTTGTTTAAAATGCTGACTGATTCATGGGTGCAAGACCCAACTGGCCACATTTTACATTCTCCTGAACTGAAAGCACAGAATCCAGAGAGGATGATAGCCACCTCAAGTCCAATGATGAATTGGTCAAAAATGTCAAACTGGAAGTAGAAGCATCTTGCTGAATCCTTTGTTCCAGAGCCTGCCTTGCTGCCATGGCATTGGTTGTTGAGGGATCCTGTGTCATTACCATGGCACCCAAGAAGAACAAAACCAGCACAATTGTGGATAAAAACTCCATTGAAGCAATAATGCCTTATTAGACTGACCACAACAAATGATGGTAGAGAGGACAGCAAGAACTGAAGATCTGCCTTTTTCCTTGAACCTCTCCGAGAAATCAATTCTAGACTTGCAAACTTTGACTATAGTTTCTTGAAGGTTAATTCAGGAAGCACACCTCTATCTCAATACTCGAATCACATGAAGAGAGTACACCACCCCTAGTTGATTCTTGGCAGTTTACATCCTGCAGGTTATCTTGTGCCACTTGCATTCTTGGGTTTGTTGATGCTATGGCTGTGCGTGCCACACCCATATCCTCAAGGGAAGATGTAGACAAAGGAGATGGTGAATGTGCACTTGGATGGAGGGAACAAGACTGAAGAACATGTTTGCCAGATCCATGTTGAGCTATACCAAGCAGCTTCGAACTCCAATTCTGAGCAACCTTATCAAATCCAGTGGATTCCTCTGCAGCACTGGCATGATTCTTATCACAACTGGGAGCCAAGGATGATGAAGGAGAAGGATTCACTGCTTCAAGAGAACATCCTCCAATATCCAACTCTTTTGCAATAGGCTGATCTCTTGGTAGAGTCAGCACATCTGACTGCTCCGCAGCTTCCATGACCTCACCATGCCCATTTGGACTGCCATTGTCATCACCCAAAGACCTCAACTTGGTCTCACAGTCACAGTTACTGGAAAATGGTTGATGCACTATAGAGGCCGGCTGATCCTGAGACTGAGTGACTTGCACATTATCAGCAGTGTTTGTAGACATTTGATCTTTGCTATGAGCCTCTCTTTTCTCCTCTGCAGAAGGAGAATGTGGAGTAGAAGCAGTTACTGAGAAAGCAGGAGTCTCAGAATCATCTATCGATTCTGCCTGACCCAATCTTGAGGCAACTGGCAATTGCTCACTTTGGCACTCTGATCTGACACCACCCTCAGGACCAGGTTTGTAAAGCAGGAGGGTGCGAGAACCAATGCTATGGATGGATTTTTGTGTCACAGGTAACTGCCGCTGCCTTGGTTTCTGAGCACTCTTGACCAACTCTCTGAGTTTTGCTAGAGTAGTACCTTGACCATCATCATCATCACTCTGCATGATTATACTTGAAAATGGGTACTTGTCCTCTTGCTGTAGCTGCTGGCTTGCACTCAAATCCTCCCACATTTGCAGAAGTTGCCCTTGAGTAATCTTTTTGCCATCAATGACAAGACCCATGGCCATCTCTGCCTCCTCAGAACAGAGAGGATCAGCACCTTCCTCAGCTTCTTCATCTAAATGTTTGTCAGCACTTTGCTGCAAAATTAGGCCCCACATTTGCTTTAGGACAAGAGCATTACTAAGACAAGTTCGTAAGGCCAACTTACAATCAGTTCAAAGAAAAAACATTACTTGGTGCAGATTAAGGTACACATCCTCTCAAGTACTGAACAGGAAGAGTACCTCAGCAGCAACATTTGGGTGAGATGGGACAGTATCCCATCGCATTCTAAGGTCAGAAACCTTAGAAATAACTGCCTCCTCAGGGTGGCGAGACTGCTCATTTGCTGTCTCTTCTAAGGGTTGGACATCATGCTCTGTTGCTTGGGAATTTACAGAGTCCCTGTGTTTGCCAGATGTAGAAGACAATGACATCGGTCTGGTGGACAAGTCAAAAGCTGGATCCAGATCAAAGTCACCGGAACCCCCCTCATGCTGCTGTAGCATCAAGCTAAGCTGGCTAGACTGAATGATATATTTCACAAGCTCACCAAGCTTCTTGGTTGTAAGCCTCTGGCCATTCCTGTCACAGAATTGTTTGACAAATGCATTTGCCTGTGTCGAATTCATTTGTCCAGACGAGAATCTGTCCCAGATTTGTAGAAGTTCCCCTTGTGTGATTCTGCGACCATTCCAATAAACTTCAATGGCATAGAGTGCCTCTCCTGGGCTCAGAGGACTGCTTCCATTCCCCACTGGACTCTTGTGTTCCATTCCAGATTCCCTTCTCAACTGCATGATGTCAACCCAAGATACACATACCCACTTAAGAGCTGACTCAATGGTGTCCAGTATGGAATAAGCACAGAACACACTGTTTGCCCTCGCATATAGCCATCAGCTAGGTAGGAAAACCTGAAGGCACAGAAACAAAAATCCAAAGCAGTAGTAGTGGAGAAGGGCAATGCAAAATGCACCTTACTTCTTGGACTGTCCTTTGAAGCCAACGTACTATTGACTGATGAAAGGCTTGTCTGGTCACTTTGATGCTCCATATGAACAAGTCTTTTGGGTGGGTTTTCTTCCTTCTCAAATGAGCGAGCTCTGGAAACTCTACCAGGCCTGCATAGTTTCAAGGGCATCAACAGGAAGTGAACTCTTGAGTTTTGTCCACTTGTTTTCAGAGTTGCACACTTCAGCAAGAGAAAAATTCAGTGTTACACTACTCTGTTCTGCATGAAGCACCCAGCTGCAGGAAACAATGGTATGGAAGAACTTAGGGAATATGCTCACAAAAAAACAATGGTTAAGTACTTACAAAGAGTTGATTCTTCTCTTCCCAGACACTTCATCATCTGATCCTTCCTCCTCAATAAGTGTGGCCAAGGGCATAGTCTGAACCCCTGCCACCGCAACTTTAGGTGGTGGAGGAGTTTCATGTTGTTTAGGGGTTGGAGGTGTTTGAGTCTTGGGAAGGCTTGGTTCATCCCCACTCCGCATACCACCAGCCGCATAAGCCATCCAGTCTTTGTAATACTGCGCATACTGCTGCGTATTCATGTCAAGGCAATCCATGTAGAGCTTGTTGAGGAGCTCAAGCCTTACCACCTGTTCTTGATGCAGATCTCCTGTTGCCGGGACCTGCATGACATGGGTGGTTGTTCGAGCTGCTCATGTATCATCGTTCTCATCATCATCATAATCATCATGCACAAAAACAAAAAAACCTCACAGATAGTTCTTCCATTAAAGATGATGAGTGTGAACCCTACCTCATCTCTAATGGATTCTGCACCATCGGAGTCATTCTTCTGGTGGTGGTGGTTGTTGTTGTGGACTCCTCTCTTGAGGAGATTTGGAACCTTTGGCATGCAAGCAACTTTCAATATGTTTTCATACTCTTGCTGAAACCAGATCTCAATGTTGGCAAGGTGTGGGCGGAAGAGTTGCTCCCAGAGATCGGGTGCAAAATCAAGGCGTGCATATGTGGGGTCAATCAGCAACATCTCCAATAGATGTGTTGCTACATAGAAGTCGTTGTTGCGCAGCTTCCACACCAATGCAAGGTAGAGATGTGCCCAGGCCGACAAGTATGTGTTGGGTATGCCTGCAGTTGAGCGCTTCGGATCAAGCAATGCTGGCACCTGGTTTTGCAACAAAAAACAACAACAGTTTCTTCTTCTTCTTCTTCCTCTTCTTCTCAGATCACATTTTCTTTCCTGTCTGTCTGATTGAGCAGCACTATTGCTCAGGACTTCTCATAGTGGTTTCTCTCTAAGCTAGCTACTGACCTGGAAGAGACAATGAGGCAAATGCTTAGGTGTCATTGCAGGCAAAGGAGGTAGACAAGTGAGACAATGGATGTCAGATTTAGGGTTCTGATGTCAGAGAGAGTTCAGGAACATCATCGTCGTCGTCATCATGTTGGAGACAAAAGCCTCAGTACTCATCATCAAGCAAGCTGAGAGAAGGGGTGAGGGAATTGGTCACCTACCTGCAACATTTTCTCAGAATACTCTAGACGTGCAGCTCGAGCTTCTTGGTTGGTGGTCTTCACAGCTGACTCCAATCCTTCAATTCCCCAGTCCAGATTAGCTAGCACCGCTTGCTCGGCGTACTGGACTTTAAACCCGGGAGTTTCCAGCTGCAGACGCTCTGAGCACTTGCTCTTGATGTCTTGTCGAAGCTCGTTATTCAACAAAATGGACATGGCCCAGCTTCCCATCACCCCCATCACTGTCCGCACCGCTGCCGTGTCTGGCTGAGTAGTAGTAGCCGAAGACGACGACGACGACGAAGACGACGAAGACGACAACGACATCTTGCTGCTACTGTGGCTGCTGCTGCTGTCCACATTAGATGGAATGCTGCGATGGTACTCTGAGCTCATCATCACGGCTGCGGTCATGTCTCTCTTGGTCCGTCTGTCGCGCACATGAAGGAAGGTAGACGCAGGTACGTCCTCTTCTTCTTCTTCTTCTTCTTCCCCTTCGCCAACAACACGCCGAAGGAGGCCGGCGTTCGACTGCCTTGACAGACGACGAAGCGTGCGTGCGTGCGTGCGTGAGAACAGTACTGACGACCACAGTTCTCAGCAGGTGGCGAAGAAGGCGCTAGCTCTTCCGGTAGCCGTTCCCCTGGCTCCCGTGTCTCGAACGACCATTTTTGTTCTTATTGGCGAAACTTCGCTTTTTACTTCGCCAAAAAGCGAAATTTAGGAAAATGAGAAACTCAAAACAAAACAAAATCGCCAAAAAGAGAAATTAAAAATTCGAAACTCAAAAAAAAAATTCGCCAAAAGGCGAAATTAAAAATGAGAAACTCAAATTCTAGTTTCACCAAAAAGAAAAAATTTAAATGAGAAACTCAGAAACTAACTACGCCAAAAAGAAAAATTAAAAATAAGAAACTCAAAATTCAGTTTCACCATAAAGAGAAATTGAAAATGAGAAACTCAAAAACTAACCATGCCAAAAAGAGAAATTAAAAATGAGAAACTCAAATTTTAATTTCGCCAAGAAGAGAAATTTTTAAATGAGAAACTCATACATGAATTTCACCCAAAAGCGAAATTAAAAAAGAGAAACTCAAAAATGAATTTCGCTAGAAAAGCGAAATAAAAATGAGAAACTCAAAAATTAATTTCGCCAGAAAAGAGAAATTAAAAATGAGAAACTCAAATTTAAATTTCGCCAAAAAGCGAAATTAAGAATGAGAAACTCAAAAATCAAGTTCACCAAAAAGCAAAATTATAAATGACAAACTCAAAAATGAAGTGTGTATTGTGAGAGTTTCAATTGCCAGAAATGAAAACCCCGCCTCCCTAACCCCCCCAAGAGCAAAATTTGCCAAATTTCTATATCTCAATTTCAATGTTCGCACTTGTGAAGAGGCAGATTCGGTGGACTGCACATCGTTGTGTAATGCTCTGTAGATCCCAGAGCTCCAAGACACCCGCTTGCCACCGCAACTCTGGCAAAATCGGGACGTGGCGACACCAAACGGGTGGTACAAGGAGCTGCTGGGGCTGTGTGGTGCCACCGGCTACCGCATCCTCAACGAACAAGTAGTAGGAGACCTAACATGGGAGTACACATGCCTTGCAAACCATGGCCATAGCACAGTAGATTACATGATAGCCTCCCTAAAAATGTTTGAGGCTGCATACCACCTGGAAGTATTGACTGATCCCGCATACTGTGGAAGCAAGCAATCTGAGTTTGACCACCGCCCACTTGCCCTCCATTTTGTCGTGCAATTTAGTATTTTCGCTTCTGCATTTGACAGCAACATTCCTTCGCCCATGATATGCTTCAAGTACAATCCTGCCTTTGCTGATGAATATTGCACACAGCTGCAACATAGTCTGTCCATCGACACTGACGTCCTGCACCTGCAAGACATGCCTGCAACCAACCTTGTTGAGTTTTTACATAACCATATTTGCAATGTCGCTAATGATGTCTTTGGGCAGAAGCAACCCCCATCAGCCCATCACCACTATTATAAACCATGGTTTGACACAAAGTGCAGAGTGGAAAAAAGGCATGTCATGACTTTCCTGAAAGATAATCCCGAATCCGAGTTTGCCCGAACCCTTCAGAAGAATCTGAAACAGTTGTTCAAATGTAAGAAAAGAAGTTATTAAAAATTGAGGGGGATACGTTTGTGCAAGATGGCCAAAGCTCACCTCGCAGGATTTTGGAGGCGATATCGTGTGCAGAAGGAAGCCGCGCACGACATCGGGAGGGAGGCGCTCCGGCAGGGCTTTGCTGCACTGCGGGGGCCGCCTTCCTCACCACCTGATCCGGTTGTTCCCACCCCTACCAGTGACGTGGATGGCTGCACTTTGAGTCAAGACATTCAACTATGTGAAATTGTTGATGCTATAAAAAGGCTGAAGCGGGGAAAAATAACGAGGCTAGATGGAATGAAAGCTGAATTTGTGATCGATGGGTGTGACGCACTGCTACACATTTTACAGACCTTGTTTAACAAGCTATTTAGCAAGGGGTTCTGTAGCTCTCTTGTTGTGGGAGTAATCCATGCATTGTTCAAGAATGGGGATGTTTCATCTGTTGATAACTACAGAGGAATAACCATCGGCCCCGTGATAGCTAAACTCTTTGCTATGGTACTTGAGAGTAGGCTTAGCTCTTGGGCTAAACGTAAAGGAATACGAGCACATGGCCAAGTGGGGTTCAGACAAGATTATCGCACTACGGATAACCTGTTTGTGCTACAAACGCTGATTGACTCTCGAACGTGCTGGCCTAGAAAGAAGCTATACATATGCTTTGTTGATTTCAAGAAAGTGTTTGATACCGTGCCTCACGAGAAGCTATGGCGGGTGCTGGAGGGCATTAGCGTGGGTGGGCACTTCCTCGCATGCTTGCGGTCCATGTACAGCCAAGACCAGGCATGCGTATCGCACCCTACATAAGGCCTCTCCAGCACATTCCCATGCATAATCGGCGTGAAGCAAGGCTGCCCGCAAAGCCCATTGTTGTTCAGACTATACATAGATGCCTTGGAGTTGCGCATCGTTGCGCTAGCCGGTGATGACAGTCCCGAACTCGCAGGCACCGCTGTGAAATTATTGCTTTATGTCGATGATCTAGTCTTAATGTCCAAGTCGCTGCGGGGACTCCAAAAGCAGCTTGATGAGCTCAGCGCTTTTTGCAAGGAACGGGACTTGACTGTGAACGTGAGAAAGACCAAGGTCGTTGTCTTTGGGAGCAAAGTGAACTCCTCCCCATTGCACTATGATGGATCACCTGTTGAGGAGGTTGCATCCTTCCGTTATCTAGGAATTGAGTTGCATTAGAACGGGTCATTAAAGACCACCATCGAACATTTGGCAACAGTCGGGCAAAGAGCGGTATTTGCTTTGAGACGGCGTTGCGCTGACCTAAAAATAAATGACCCAGCCATTATGTGCCAGTTATATGATGCACTAGTCAAGCCGGTTCTGAGCTATGTTGTGAGCTGTGGGTTGATGAGTCGGCCACCAAGTCCTTGGAGGCCATCCACAGAAGCTTCTTGAAAAGCCTCTTAGGTGTGAACGACACCACTCTCAGTCGGATAGTTCTAGCAGAATTTGGCAGGTTCCCACTAATCTTATTTTGGCGTTAGCAAGCATTGAAATACAAAGCCAGGATGTCCACCTCGCTGCCATCCTGCTTGATGAGTTTAGCATTCAGTGTTCAACAAGCTCTGTCAAGTAGACAAAAGTGTTAGCTTCGTAAGTTGCAAAACTGGGATTCAGAAGGGGATACTCAGCCCTCTTCCCAAGTGCTCCTTAATATGGCAAGCATGCAACAGATCTGTTTGGACTCTTCGGGTGGGGTCAATAGGCTTGCAAACTACTTCAAACTGTATGGCAACAGCGCCTATGGTTTTCAAACATACCTTAGCCTTGTGGACAATGTACAACTCAAAAAGTGCCTTTCACGCTTCCGTTGTTCTAACCACTGCTTGGAGATTGAAACCGGCCGCAAGACCAAGCCCTTGAAAACTCCCATTTGTGAGAGACTATGCAAACAATGTAGCTTAGGTGCAGTCGAAGACGAAAACCATTTTGTGCTTGTATGTCCAGCCTACGAACATATTCATGACAAGTTTAGGCACCACTTGCCAATAGGAGCTATTACATCTATACAGGAGTTAGTATCATGTCAGAACCAGTCTGCTCTTGCTAGGTTTATCGAACAGTGTCTCCAAATCAGGACATAGTAGTCATGTCCACCTAATGGGTCTCTCTGGCCCGAGCACAGGCGTAAAATTGTAACTAACTAACTAACTAACTATATCTGGTTTTGGGTGCGGTAGCCAAAGATAAAGAGCGAATAATTAAAGTTTTGTACTTTTTATTTATAGCCAGTTTTGGTTAAATATTCTTGAGGATGATCGCCACTTTTTCTGCACCTTCCTATCAACGATCACCACTTTGGCTATATATATATATATATATTAAACATTGTTTTTCACGCAATGGGTTTTTTAGGAATTTTTTGATTTAGCCAAAATGGCAATCATCCACAGGAACATATACAAAAAGTGGCAACCATCTCTAGCAAGTTTTAGCCTAATCTGGCTAATAAACCAAATATGAAGCAAAGATCTTTAATCATCCTTCTACATTTCTGGCTATTTTCTGGAAACCAAATGTAGAAATCTGGCAAATTTTACTCTTTTGTTTGGGTCATTTCTGGCAATTGAAACCTTCAACATAGGTACACTTCATTTTTGACTTTCTGATTTTTAATTTCCATTTCTGGTGAAATTTCGCTAATAAGAAAAATCCCGCCCCTCCGCACTCACTGTGCTTCTTCTTCTTCTTCTTCATCTTCTGCCCATTCTCGGAAGCCACGAGGCTCTTTTTTTTCATCCAAGTGGACTAGTAATCATCCAATGAACAAAGGATTTTTAAATGTAGCCAAAGTGGCGATCATTCAAAAAATAATTTAGCCAAATTTGGTTACCTATTAGATAAATTTGGCTAAATACTAGATATGAAGGTAGAAAAAAAAACAGGTGCCTTCTATATTATTGGCTACCTACTAGAACTTATCATAAAATATGGTGATTGAAAAAAATATATATTAATAAATCTGGTGAATTTGGGTTCTAAATATGGCAATTTTTTGCACATTTTTCTGAAAAATCCCCCTTTGTATACTTTGCACCAGATTTTATTTTTGGTTGCCATGGTGCAAAAATCCTGTATAATAATTTGCACAATAATTGAATACCCAACCATCTTATGATGAAAAAAAAGTAATCCTAAGGAGAAATCATGACATTGGTGCCATTAATTAATTGCACCATTTACTTTTTAAAAAACCATATCATTCCTTGAAATCCTCTACCATACCACACATGTATGTTCCTATAGACTAGGATACCCTAGTACCTTGGCCAATTCAACACTAATTATATTATTTACAAAAATGTTGAAATTTTCAAAAACTATTTCTTCCAAATCAAAAAATATTGTGAAGGAAAATAATGAATTTTTAATTATTCTAAATGTTTATCTTTAAATAAACCTAAAAGGTGAAAGTTTTGACTCGGGGCAATCAAATATATAGTATTTTCCTAATCCATTATTTTTGGAGCATTTAGAAAATTATGTATCAGTGGACCTATTAGTGTACAATGTATTTTTTCATTGTCAGAATTAAAGTTATCAAATGATGCATTATTATAAGTGAAAATTTGATATTCTAAATGCATATGCAAAACAAATAAACTTGCCCATTGATAATGAATGCTAACATCAAAGTTTTGTATAATGGCATTTCAATTAAATTTCATAAAACGACCATCACCATATTTGGATGAACATTTCATAACATATAAGGTGATTTGTATTCAAGCCGTTTTTTTAAAAAAACACATCTATTGTTGCATCATCATGTGTAAACATTGTAATATTGATTAAGTTTTTTCCACATTTGTAGGGACATTAATAACACTACCATGCATCTTATATAGTTTATAAATTTAAGCAAAAATAAAACATGATGAAATAAAATGTTCTTATAATTATGTTAATTTTTGGATTGATGGAATAATTTTGTGTCTATAAATTTTATTTGATACTTGATATAAAGGTGGTTTATTTTCACTAATATTATGTAAATTTTTTTTACATATGTATGATGTTGAACTAATGTCTATTTGAATTTGAAAATATATAAAAAGTCGTTTTGACAATTGATTTGAAAAACATTTAAATTGTTTTAGAAAACATAACCTTTCACAACTACAACAAGGAATTATGGGAACATCTTAGATTTATTTATTATAAATGTCAATGTATATTGAATTATGTGTATTTTCCTTTATATTAATATTATGTTCTATTTTATTTGATTGAACATCATGCTTAGCAAAAAAATGTTGTGTGGGAATTGGTTCATTAACTTCTTCTAGAGTGCATCGAACATATGATGATTGAACTTTGTCATTTATGAAATTTTATTGTGATTTTTTAGTGTATATATATATATTTCATGTGATTCATAATTTCTGATCTTGTTTTTTAAATATTTGCAAACATGTTGATGAATTTAGATGTTTTTGCATAATAAATTAGATTTGGACAAACTTCCAATAATTTTGAAATATTATTGTCATAAAATGCCGAATCAAAATCTTCTCTTTTTCTTTTTTATGTTACATTAGACTCAACAATCAGATGGGAGTGTTCCATTTGAATTTTGGGATTTTTTAAAACTTTGATAAAGGAAATTGAAGTGAAAGGATTAGACAAAATCTCATTGACACAAACATTTGCGTTATTTTTCAAAAAAAATTGTAAGTATTGAATACAATTTCTTTTTTTTTATAGTAATATTTGTATTACAAAAAACATTGAACAATGAAACAACATACTCTAATGGTGAATCCAAATTAGTTTTCAAAGTATCCATTAATCAAATATTTCATTCCACTAAAATGTGTAGTTAGTTGCGATAATTGAATAGGAGGTTATTGCATGATTGATTCCAAAAGAAATGGAAAATCATTTAAATTTATGCTAACTTTGGAATCATGAATTTGAAAAATATGTGAAGACCCAAATAGACCATTAACATATTAAATTGGTTCAAAATGTTGAAAATTATACATTATATGTGAAGGGATAGATTGAAAATCCATGCCACATCCAAACATAATGTGTTTTGATACTTTATTCCAAATGTAAATTGTCCTTTGTAGATATTCAGCTATCCAAAATATTATAGTGAAATCTCCTCACAAACCTCCCATACTAGCATTTAATGTCATTTTTGTCACATATTGATGTTCATTTGTGACCATGCCTTGATGCAAATCAAACAAAAAACTTCGATTTAATCTCAAATATGACATTGTTGAGTTTTTTTTATATTCAATAATAAGCATGATTTAAATGTGCCATGTTGTTTTGCTTCAATTCAAAAGATGATAAATGATTATCCAATAAATAAAATATAAAATCAAAAAGACAATTACCTATTTCATATTTGTTTGTTGAAACTAAATGAAGGCCATATGAATGTAATACATTTTCAAATGATGAATCAACAATATTTAATGAAGGTGTTTCCATTATTATTAACTTGAATTTAATTTTAAAATATATAAAACAAAGCATGGTTCCCACATAAACACATTCAAAAAATAATAATTGATGATTTAAAACTATTTACTTTTGAATTTTTTTGGGAAATTCTTTGCATTGGAAAACTTTTTATATTGGAAAATTTGCTTGAATTGAAAACTTACTAGCATTAAAAAAAAATAGAAAAAATTCTATAAAATATTTGCATGTATTGAAAAATTATTTGCATTGAAAAACTACTTATATTAGAAAATCATTTACATTGAAAATCTATTTCATTAAAGAAACTTTTTGCATTGAAAATTTGTTTTGATTGAAAAATTGCTTACATTGGAAAACTACTTTCATGAAAAAAACTACTTGCATTGAAAAATTGGTTTCATTAAAAAAATTACTTGCATTGAAAATTTTCTTTCATTGGAAAAGCTACTTGCATTCAAAAACTACTTTCATTGGAAAAAATCCTTGCATTGAAAAACTACTTTCATTGAAAAAATTATTTTCTTTAGAAAATTGGTTTCATCGAAAAAATTACTTCCATTGAAAAACTAATTTCATTGAAAAATTACTTCACATACAAAATGTTATATTTAAAATTGTTTTCGACATTTGATGAAAATTGATGTACGGAAACCTTCCTTTTCCTTTAAAAAAAACTATGAAAATGATTATCTAATATGGGCTATTTAAACCAAAATTTTGATATAAAGAATTTTCACACATATTGATTATTCTTATACTAAAGGTAACTATAGAAAGGTCACATAAAAACTATCAACAACCTTAATGTCTAAAAGGGTTTTTGTTTAAAGTTTGTA
>Ga0116231_10007009_pt1 | contig 21006 bp, 20 predicted proteins | sample S1TSphgellanicum_2_FD_89695 | JGI IMG/M metagenome (GOLD analysis project Ga0116231, IMG submission 89695) | Host-associated microbial communities from peat moss isolated from Minnesota, USA - S1T2_Fd - Sphagnum magellanicum MG | ecosystem: Host-associated > Plants > Peat moss > Unclassified...
AAAAAGGGAAAAGAAGAATGTTATTAAAAAAAAAAAAAAAAAAAAAAAACACCCTTAAATTAAAAAAAACACAGAAAAAAAAAGATAAAATAAAAAAAAGGAAAAAGAAAAAAAGGAAAAAAAAAAAAAAAACTATCAGATTCAATAGTATCAGATGAATCTCACACCCTTTGTAAACTCCCCTGAAGGAAGCAACAAGCACTTCCAAATGTTTGACAGCAGAAGAACCGATACATAAACGATCTAGATGTGTGGTGGATGCGTTGCAGCAATCACCACTTGAACCTTGAAGGTCCTGGTATATCCTCCTGCCAGATCGATCTTCAACATCTTGCCTAGTTAGCTTGAGAGGACCATCAAGATGACGGTGACAACGGTGGGCTTTGAACAGTGTTTGTCTTATGGAAAGCTCCTTCTGCTCCTGCGAAGAAGAGATGGGAAGTTTGAAGAGATGGGAAATTTGGAGAGATGGGAAATTTGGAGAGATGGGAAATTTGGAGAGATGGGAAGTTTGACCAAAAATAAATAAATAAAGAAGAAATCCAAGAGTTATGTTTTGTTCCAGCTTGTTTGCCCACCACCACCCACCCACCCACCTTTGAGCTAGTGACTGCAGCAGCAGCAGAAAGAATCCTCAGCCAAAGACTTTGGCTTCAAGCTCAGCAATGCGACGATCTTTCTCTTGCATAAGATCCAGATCCTTCTGTCTCAGAGTTTGCACTTGTTGAATCTGTTCTTGCAGTTTATGGATGTCTTCCTCCCAGGCCTCATCTGTGACTTCAAAGATCCCATGTGCAACTCGCACTATACGCCAGATACTGAGCACCACGAGAAGACCTGCAGTTTCTGCATCCAAGAGAACCTCCAGCAACAGAGCCGTGGCGACAACCACCAAGTCAAGAACATAGCCAGGATGGAAGAAGAAGGAAATTCCGAAAGAGACGAGAAGCCCAAATACGTTGAGCAAGAGGATGACGAGAATGGTGATGCTGATCCAGTAGGTGATTTCCCATTCCCCGCTTCTCTGGAAATGCTCAACGCATGTACACTCCTCCACTAAGGCGACACAAGAGTTCAAGTCCAGAGACTTGTTGTGTATGGTCTTGAGAATGTCAACTGCTGTTGCAATCAAATCCACTAGCAGCAAGCTCACGATGAACACATGAGTCTTCGTGGATTCTAGCGTCTTGGCTAGATTCTTCCGCCATGGAGCTCGACGATACTCCGTCTCTTCTGCCCATGCTAACAGGGGTCTTCCTCCCGTCTTCGCTCTCCACACATCCGTCACATGCGCTAGCGACGATTTCAGATCCTCAATCTGCCCATTGTTGTCATCCCCACCCGTTTGTTCTCCTTCTTCCGTCTGCACCCCACCCAAGAACGGTTCTGTACCATCGTCTGTCGACGCCATCGACACTACTAGTCTCAAGGTACAAGAAATACTCTTCTTTTTCTTCTTCTTCTTCTGGCCAGATCGATCTCTGGAGCTTTTGAAGTTTTGGGTATGGCAGGACTAAGACGAAGTCTGTGATCAGATTCTCAAGCTTTTTGTTTTGGATTCCGGTGCTGATCTGAGCTGAGCATGCTCTCCCTCCTCACATCCCTTGCGGTTTGTTTGCAGCTTGGGTTCCTGCAAACCATGCATCTCTCTATGGAATGCGGGCCGGCCTACTTGTTCCAATGGCGCTCACAAATCTGTAGGATGCACCTTACATATTGCTGCTCCATGGAAGGAACTCCATGGTTGCTGCTGCAGATTTCAGACATGATGATAGAACCCCAACCCCCCTCTGTCTTTCTGTGTGTCCCCACCTCCAACCAAAAGTTGGCACAGCTTTTCGCTGCTGGGGACAGACTCTGAATCCCAATGCCCATCCTCTTTGGAAGACCCAGAAGGCGGACAACGACACACACAAGAGCGCCGAGTGGTCCCCACAAAGAAAAGGAGGTGGGAGAGAAAACGGCAACTCTCTTGTCTCTGTCAGGGGGGAGTCTCTCTGTCTCTCTCATGTGTGTGTGTCTCTCTCATCAGGCTGCAGGCAGATAGATAATGTGCAGACTTTTGGGATCTGTGCGGACGGAGCTGCAGCTGGGTTTTGCTCTTTTTTCCTTCCTTTCTTCTTGGCCGTGCTTCCCTTACAAGAGGACAAAACCAAAGCACACCCAGATCCTGTTACGACAGCAACAAGCGTCGCGCGTGGGATTCTGAACCCCACCCACAACCATTTGTGAAGCGAGAAAGAGGAGGGGGTTCTGAGAGAGAGAGAGAGAGAGAGAGAGAGAGAGGAAAATACATAGCCCAGAGAGTAGGTGGTGGCCATGTCTGGGAGTAGCAGCAAGCTCTTGGGCTTCTCCAGGCTCTCGAGTTGTTGTGCATTACCTAGAAGAGGAGCTGCTTCGCAAAGGATGTCCAGATGGATCAGCAGCAGCAGCAGCGGCAGCAACTCAGGCTTCTTATTAGGGTGCTTCTCCGGGAAGAGCTACAACAACAAGAAGCTCTTGTGGGTGGGATCGCAAAGCTTGCCTCCAATCTCATCGCCATTCCTAATTCTGTCTCCACCAAGATCCCCCTCCAGAAGAACAACTTCCTCCTCCTTGTTCCTCCGTTCCATCTCAGCTTCTTCCACGTCCAATGGCTCCTCCACCACAAGCAGCACCACTGGTATGTGTGCTCTGAAGCATAGCTCATGACCAGGAAGGAGGATCAAGCTAGTTAGGTTTCCACTTGAATTCTGTGATTGTGGAATTTCTTGAGCTACATAGTGTGATTGTTGTACATACAGAGCTCTCTTTTGTCTTCTGAGGGTTTTTGTCATTTTGTGTGTGTGTTTGTTTTTGTGTGTCCTGGAATTTTGCAGGAACAAGTGGGGATGGTTATGAGTTGCCAGTTCAAGAAATCATGGAGATTGTGGATGCACCACCAACGCCGGTGCTCTCATTCTCACCCAAGAGAGATGAAATACTGTTTCTGCAGCGGCGATCACTGCCACCATTGGCAGAATTCGCAAGGCCAGAGCTCAAACTGGCAGGGTTGCGCATTGATCCAGCTTACAATGGCCGCAGCCGGATGTAAGCTTGTTTGCTCTTCCCTGCCCTCTTTACACATTTCCAAAACCTTTCTTGCAAAAGCTGCAATGTTGTGATCTTCTTCATCTCCCACATTCATGCAATCTACACATGAAGAAGCAGTGCGGTGGTGTCAATGTCTTCTACTGCTCTTCCTTCTAATGGATTGTGTGAACCAGATTGGGGGGGTTATTTGGTCTCCATTGTTTGTTAGGAGTGATGAATGTGTGTTGTAGGATTCGTGTAGACCTGCAAAAATAGGTAGTCTGAGTACGATTTGCTGAAGGTTCAGTTGATCCTAGTGTCAGGGAAGAAGGATGGGAATTTTTGAGATAGGAAGTGCATTTGTTTGGTATGAAGGTGTGTCTTTGATGAGGGTGGGATAAAAGCTTGCATTCAGGTCATTTTACACAGGAATTAGCATCAGGAAGCTTTTGGAGGAGGGCGCATTAGGTCCAGAACGCTTCATCTCAGGTCTTCCAGAGGGATCGAAAATCAACTTTGTGAGCTGGTATGCTACACACACACACACACACACACAAACACCACCTTCTCATCACCTTGGTTTGATGTCTGGAATGGCCTATGCTGATGACAAACAGTTTTGTTGTTGTCTGTTGTGTGTGAAGGTCACCTGATGGTCAACATCTGGCATTCAGCATTCGTACAGTTGACCAGGTATATTTGATTCAAGAATTGATTGTTCAGAGGTTGAATGATTGATTGTTCATGGATGTTCTTCACATGAAGGAAACACATGAAAGTGGTTTTTTCCCTCCTTTATCCTCCAGTGAACTATTCAGACTAGAGTGGAGATTATGGCACATGCAGTTGATATTGTGCCAAACACCTTTTTTCCTTTTACCTTCATGAATCACCTATTTAGACCAATTTTGCTGTCTAAAACACAAGAATGCAAACTGTCCTTCGCACTGCAATGGGTTGGTTGTCTTCCTTCGAAAACACAACCATTTCTTTGCTTCTTTTTAGAGCAACTACTTTCTAGCTGGTATAGGTGGTGTCAATGGCCATGCGGAACCTCTTATTGGGATTAGTGTGTGTGGTACATGAGGAGCTAGGAGTGCTGGCTTCTGGCATCATATCTGGACACTTGGTGCTACTGTAGGTGCTCATAAATGAAGTATGTGTGCAGGAGGAAGAACCCAGTTCCTTGCTCAGTCTTTGGGTTGCTGATGTGAGTACGGGATATGCAAGGGAGCTTATTGGCCCTCCCCAATATGGTCTCAACACTACTTTTGGCTCGTACGTTGCAACACTCTGCAGTTATTCCAACTAATGGCACTGGGCCTGATTTTGTGAAATTTGTGATCCAAAGACTTATTTTATCATTCAGATTTCTCATTCAGTTTTCTTGAGATTTGCTCTAAGCTGATTGCAGATTCTCTGACAAAGAAAGGGTTGTGGGTGTGATTTTTGTACAGATATTCTTGGGTTGATGACACCACTTTAGTTGTATGTACAATACCAGAATTACGAGGCGCAGCCCCAAAGAAACCCTTAATCCCAGCAGGTCCAAAAATCCAATCGAATGAACAGAAGCTCCTGATTCAGAACCGCACGTATCAAGACCTACTAAAAGACAAGTATGATGAAGACTTATTTGACTATTATGTAACAACACAGCTGGTTCTTGTATCCATACATGGCAAAGCTCAGCCTATTGGACCACCTGCTGTCTATACCTCTGTAGACCCATCACCTGATGCGAACTTTCTTCTCATAGAATCTGTGCATAGACCGTATTCGTATATTGTGCCGTGTGGACGGTTTCCAAAGAAGGTTGAATTATGGAGACGGGATGGTGAGTTTGTCAAGGAGATCTGTGACTTGCCACTTGCTGAAGACATTCCCATTGCTTTCAATAGTACAAGGAAAGGTCGACGAGGCATTGATTGGCGGTCTGATAAGCCATCAACTCTCTATTGGTAAAAATTCTCTTTTCCTGTTCATTTTGCAAATGGGTCTTAGTATCCTTAAGGCATGTCTTTCCTCTTGGTTTGTGACCATGTCTCACCTACATGACTACAATTGATCATTCTTAGCAACCATGGAGAGAACTATTTATATAGATGAACCAGCAGTGTAGTGTTCTGACAGAGAAGAGGAGTGCAGGGTGGAGACACAGGATGGAGGGGACCCAAAAGTGGATGTTTCTCCACGTGATATTGTCTATGCCGAAGAAGCAGGAACTGATACAGAGCCACAAATAATAGCTAAGACTGATCTCCGCTTTGGGTATTCCATCTTCTCTGTTTTTGATATTCTCTTTCTGCAGCTATTGATCTCCTCATTCCCTAAACTAGCGTTTTCTATATGGTTGTTTGCTTTTTCTGATAGGATGGCAAAGGTATTGATTGGTGATGTGTGTTATTCTTGTTGAGGGTGGGAATTTAGGGGCATTGTGTGGGGTGATGAGACACTTGCATTGGTGTATGAATCATGGTATAAGACACGCTGCACTCGCACTTGGTGTTTCTCCCCTGGAGACTTGAGCCGAGTGCCACGCTTATTGTTTGACCGGTCATATGAAGATGTGTATTCTGATCCTGGCTCCCCTATTATGCGCCGAACCTCATTAGGGACCTATGTATTGGCCCAGTTCCAGAACAGTGCTGGGCGTAACTCATTGTTGCTGAGTGGAGGTGGTGCAACCCCTGATGGCAATATTCCATTCTTAGATCTCTATGACATGTAAGTTGCTTGGAAATCAAATAATCTTTTGCTATGAAATAGTGCAATTGTGTTGATCAACATCCAGGATCAAGTTCACTTTACCCAAAAGCAATATGGACATTCACTATGGCTTTGCATCTCAAGTTTTCTTCATTCGATCTGTGATCAGACAGAAGAACTACTTGTCATGTAGTTTTCTGTTTCTGACAGTGGTATTATTTCTGACAAAATGTGGCAGTGAGACAAGTGAGAAGCAGAGAATATGGGAGAGTGACAAGGAGAAATATTATGAAAAGTTTATAGCACTTATGTCTGACAAACTTGATATGGATTTGAGGGTGGATGATCTGAAGATTCTTATATCAAGGGAGTCACAAACACAACCTCCACAGTATTACTTGAGATCCTGGCCTGATCAACGAGAGACCCAAATCACTGATTTCCCCCACCCTTATCCGCAATTAGCAAATCTGAAGAAGGAAATCATAAGGTATGAGCGGAGTGATGGAGTTCAGTTAACAGCTACACTGTATTTACCCCCTGCATATGAACCTGCAAAGGATGGACCTTTGCCTATGCTTATGTGGGCTTACCCACGAGAGTTCAAAAGCAAAGATAATGCTGGCCAGATGCGGGGCTCTCCTAACGCTTTTGCAGGCATCGGCTCCACTTCTCCACTGTTGTGGTTGGCAAGAGGGTTAGTAAAACACTCCTTCCATAACCTCTTCAACTCATGACATTATCAGGTCTAGACTAATGGGTCAGGTGGGTCCATGGTTGTGTAAACTATGCAAGCTTTACTGAAGCACAAGGAATCCTGATGCATGAATTCTGGCAGGTTTGCAATCCTTGATGGGCCAACAATGCCAATCATTGGGGAAGGAGAAGAGGAAGCCAATGATCGGTACAACTCTTGCAGCCCCATGATAACCCCTTATGGTGTTTCTGAAATCATCTTATTTGATATTATTGCTTCTTTTGGGTTGTTGATACAAAGTGCAATCAGGTTGCTGGATGATCAATCACCCCACTTAGTTCATTATGTGGGTTGCTCCTGAAGTTACCAGAACTTTTTTCCTAACTCTGAAAGTTTTACTAGAGTTCCTGATCTGAGGAAGAGGTAATATAAAGTTATTTTTTAATTTTTTCACTAATGAAAATGGGGGCTGGTTGTGATCAGGTATGTAAGTCAACTTGTGGCTAGCGCACAAGCTGCAGTTGATGAGGCTGTGCGTCGCGGGGTATGTTGAGTTTTCTTTTTATCAATCACTTTTCAATGCACGTTGAATAATGAACTACTGGTTCTTCATGAGTGGATATATGAGCAATAGCTTAGAGACAAATATCTATGGATGAGTTACAGCATTATGCACTTAGGATATCCTTGAACACCATGCAGACAGATTGTGATAGATTATTTTGGCACAAAGTGTCACTCATTGCCATGGTTTATGGAAATGTTTTTTTTCATAATATGGTGATTTGTCAATCTTGTCACAGGTTGCACATCCCAAGAGAATTGCCATAGGTGGACATTCATATGGAGCTTTTATGACTGCCAATTTGCTAGTCCATGCGGCAGACTTGTTTTGTTGTGGAATTGGTCGGTCGGGTGCTTATAATCGAACACTGACTCCTTTTGGTTTCCAGGTAGAATTTTCTACTTCCAGGCTATATACTTGTATTTCTTTTGCCACCCCTGACAAAAGGGTGCATACTCAACTCAAACCTGACTCTGCTTGCACCTTTGAAGAGATTGTTGATGTATTGCTTTTCTTTTAATGCTAAAATGCCCAAGATGCAATGAAAGAGTTCACTGTGGGGATTAAGGATTTATGTGCTGCTAAACTTCCACTATCCTATGTGCAGTCAGAGGAGAGGACACTTTGGGAGGCGAGAGAAACATACATTGAAATGAGTCCATTCATGTTGGCTGACCGTATAACAAAACCTCTACTCCTTATACATGGTGAGGATGACAATAACTCCGGAACTCTGACAATACAGGTAATGTCTTGTTTCACAACTACTTTCTATGTCACATTTGTCCTTGGTTGATTTGATCTTTGCATGGGATATTTCAACCTGTAATTCCCATGCAACCTACATTGGGTGCCACAAAAACACAGCTTTCCATGTACCAGTTTGCTTAACCCAGTACTGAATTATGAACCACAAAAGTTAATACCCATGCCAAAGATGGTTGTCTTGATTATGTAAATACCCATTCCAAAGATGTTTTAAGTCTTAATTAGATAAAATTAAGTCTAGGTTGCCAATTTTCAAGTTTCAGTCATCACCAAAAAATTGATGAGGGGTGTCTGTTGTTGAAATCCTGATTTAAAGTGGCTGAAGAAAATTTGGGCATGGTCAAGAACTGTATTGGGACTTGACTAAATTTGTGTATTATGCATAAGAATTAGCATGGTGGAATTTGGACACATGCAACTAATGCATATGCTCTCTGGGTGCAGTCAGAGCGGTTTTTCAGTGCACTAAAAGGGCAAGGTGCTCTTTGCCGGTTAGTGCTTCTTCCACTTGAGAGTCATGGCTATCAAGGACATGAGAGTGTGATGCACTGTTTGTGGGAGATGGACCGTTGGTTGCAGAAGTTTTGTGTTGATGCTGTTGACAATAATGAAGGCAATAATAATACCCCAAGTGCAAATTTAGAAGGGGACAAAAATCTGGTTGGGGCAGGAAAAGAAAATGAACCTGCATCCCAAAATATGTAGCTGGTATGGAGTCGACTGCACTGGAAAATCTATTTGTACATGGAAACCCCTTACACCTGTAATTTTTTTGAAACTAGAAAATTCAAAGGAGTCTGAGATGTGTTAGTTTGATTGTTAGAACTCAAATCAGGTGTGAAAGGAAAAATAGTCATGCCTAAATTGTAGCATTCTTTCATCAATGAAGAGTCAATTTGAGGAAGGTATTGTGGTGTTTTGATTTTCCTCAGATATGCAAAACCTACTTGAGGGTGAATTATGATTGTGATTTAGCTGTGCAGTTTTGCTATTGCAATCATGAATTTTCCAGTTAATTAATTGAGATGAGTAGTCTTGTTTATCTTAATTGGAAAATCCGAGGATGCATGGATGTTTATTCTCAAGTGCAATGTAGATTGTGTGAACCTTGGGATGAAGTTCTTATGGATGAGAGAGGATGGCTGATCAGTCATTGGGGACCCTAGGCGAAAATGGTACCACAAACCTTGAAGCTTGCGAGCTCAAAAACCATGGCTTAAACTCACAACAATTCACTAGACAAAAGACTCGGAAGAAAAGGGATAGAGCGGAAACCTTCTTCAATAAGAAAGCCTATAACAGAAAGAGAAATTTGTTGGGTAATTTATATGAGTGATTGTTGGAGACAACGACGAATCAAGCAAATGCAAATTGTTTACAGAACTCTCTTAATTTGTTCCACCTTCTCTTGTTACTGCACCAGCACATATAAGTTCACACACCAAAAAAAATTTCAAGTCATGCAATGGGACAGTCGTCACAAATTGATCCCAAATTGAGAATTAAAGTAAAACACTAAACCTATGGGTTTCCTTAAAAATGTTCATGCTACCTATTATTACAAAAGATATAATTTGTCCCACCATGACTTCAATTTCTGGCATATTTGGAAATCATTGTCAACCTTATTTAGTAAATAGCTTTTCAAGTTGCCATCACAACCTAACTGGCCACACCCAAAACTGAAGAAACCCATCATGGTCAAGAGCAAAAAAAAATTGGATCATACCTAATCAACTATTTAATCCTTACCTTTGCTAGAGACTAGAGAGTCTGGCTTTTATCGATCATGTTTCTGCAGTGGGTGTGTAATGATAATATTCAGTTTGGCTTTTCTTTTTTGTCTTTGAAATCATGTAGTGTCCAAGGTGGCTGTGCAGTTTGAAATTTTTTATGATGCTTAGTATTTCTGGAGGGTGTGAAGGCAGTTCTGACAGCAGACAGTTCATTTCAGGATGGCTGGTATAACAAAACGCCCCCTAAGGGCCTCCGGGCTGCAGTTGCTGATGTCTTAGAATATGCAGGCTGTGGCTTTTCCTCAGCATTCTAATGAAATGAGGTTAAGAGTGTTGTGATCCTTGTGCGATGTACCTGCTTGAAGTGCCTATAGTAGGAATTCAAGCTTTTGGGTCAGTTTGATGTCTTATCTCTTGGAAAGTTTTTCTGTCTGGCAGCATCATTTTAGTCTGAATCTTCCATTTCATTTTGTTGAGTCTGGAGTGTTTCAAGCATGCTACTTTTTTGGGGGCCTGTTGCATGTTCCTGTTAGCATGAGAACCTTTCTTGATCAGTTTCAGCTTCTTGAGACTGTGTCCACTACTTTCTGTGGGTCAAAAGTCAAGTGCAGCGAACATATAACTGATTCTGAGTGCAATGCCTGTGATGTTGAAATGGAGCAAAACTTTTGTGGATTGTTTCCTGGCAGATATTGTGCCATGCTCAAGTCCTCCACAGAGGCTCTGTTTTTTTAATAAATTTGAACCCCCTTACATTGCAGTTTCTGATAAAATATTTTTCTGTGTTGGTTCAGGTGTGGAGGGACATGGGCTACTCAAGTCTTGAGGTTTTCTTGATGGGTTTCTGCGAGGGCTTTTTTCTGGGTTGTAGAGAGACTAGAGACCTCAACAACTTGCTGAATCTGCTGCTGTGGACTTGGCAAAACAGCAACATTGGGATGAATGATGAATGTAACAGAAGTATGGAGAAAGCTCTTGTTGATACAGGCCAAGACCATTGTAATGTCAGCTGCACAGGATCTCTACTTTCCAGTTGCTGATAGGAGCATATGATGTGAAGTGAGTGTGTTTTTTTCCATGATATTGTAATTTGCATGAGTTGCAATCATCTTTAAGCCAAATTTAGCCAAATGTGGCTAAAACAAAACATGAAAAGTAAAAACATTGAGGCATCCATCCTATATTGTTGGCTACCTGTTGAAACCTGATGTAGTATCTGACGATTCTTCTATCAAAAACTTCATATTTGATGACCAGAAACTTTGAAAAACACTTCTGTTTTTTGCCATTTTGAAAAACAAATTAGCCAGGAAAAAAAAAACACAGAGTGAAGTTCATGCAGAATTTAGAACTGGGAATCATACCAATAGTGCCATGTCACATTGCAGTTGCAGGCCTCAACTCCCACAACACGTGATGACCAGCTTGATTTTTCCCTTTGTATTTTAAAGGCAAATGATACTGTGTGTAGATTCATTATAGAGTATATTTTACTCCTTATCCGATTTGGCAACAAACTGCTGAATAATTAATTAAAATTTAAAATCTTAATTTTGGCACTTGATTTTTTAATTCTGAAAATTTCAGCTCCTGATGCTTATAAATAATAATAAACACAATTCATTTAAGTTTGTGGGACTGTTTAGTATGTTTTAATCTTAAGTTCTTCAACTTTAAGGTCTGCTGTTCAAACTTGACAGTCCAAGTCTTAAAAAATTTTAATTTTATAAATTTTTGGCACAAGTAACATATAATTTTTCCAAAATTAGGCCAATTTTTTTTTTCTTAGTTTGTGCCGAAATTGTTTAGGTACTATGATAGTAGCTTAATGGATTTTGAACACTAGGTAATAGGTCTATTTTTATATGAGGATTTAAAAAAAAGATGATATTTTGGCTTGCATTTAAACTTGAGGTTAGTTAAGGTGCATTCACACTTGGTGTTAAGGACTCTAGTATTAAGTCCTCTAACACCAAGCTAGTCGTTTAGGACTTAAACCTATTTACCATGAAGATTTTATGTTAAGATAACATTCACTTAATGTTAAACAGTCACCCATTTAACATCGAGTGCCACCTAAGATGCCACCTAGATTTTCACTTAACACTGACTTAACATTAAGTGTGAATGCACCTTTATAGAGTTATAATATCTTGAAGGATTTTGGTTTCTTTTAGAGGATTTTTTGAAGATTATATTTTTGCATGGTGAAAGATTTGAGTTCCCATAATTCTTCTTTTGCCTTAAGATACTTTTTAATGCAAATGGCAAGGCAACAGTGTGACACACCCCTTGTTTATATACATACCTTTTTATTAAAATTTTGTCTTTATTTGTAAATGGAAACAGAAAAATAAATCAGGCTGGGCTTCGCTTAGGTGAAGAGTCTGAAAATAGACCCTTTCAGATTTTAAACTTGTTTCCTTGACCTATCGGACTCCAGCAGGGATATCAAATCCCGAACAGTCTATTTTCAGACCCTTTTCCTATACTTAAAGACCTGCTATAACCCCCCCCCCCCCCCCCCCAAAGGGCTTTACTGAGCTTGAAAACCTGCTCCAATCGAAGGGCCGGGTGGGGATGGCGGGGTTGTGATACCCAGCGTCTCAGAGACCTGTTGGCTATGTAATCAAATACACAAGACCTGTGACTTTTGTTCTTCGTATGCTCTTTATGTTGGTATGTTCTTCCCATAAGCAACACCTATATCTTCAGAGTTGGGGATGATGAGAGCTGATTGTAGCGAAAAGTTGGGGCATGCATAACCACCCAAAAAGCTCAACTCAAATTAAAACCAAGAGATACATATATTGATCGCAGAGATAATCTCTGAGCAAACTGACAAACTGATGCTTAAGTTCCTCAGAAATTCTTATTGTCACCACAACTGTAACACAACTACGGGTCTCTGGGGGTCAGATCCCTCCGATCTCACTCTCAGTGAGCTCCACTGATCATTATCGGCAATTCTCAACTGAAACAGACCACCAAACTCCATTGACGGATCCCATGCCCCAGACCAACACCAACAACAAGACACTCGCACAAATCGCTGGCTTCTCCTCTGATACACATCCCAACAGTTCACCAGTCACACCTACCCAAACTATTCTGCTATCATCACAAGTGACTTAATTTTGACATCAGTCTTCTCAGAACTCCCAATGCTCACAGAAATGCCTCATGGTTTAACAAAGAAGGTTACAGTTCTACAAGCACAATCTCCCATGATCCGGGAGATAGACATCTAAACTTCTTCGGAGATCCCTTCATCAGGATGTTCTTGCATGAGGCACAGAACTACAACACACAAAAAATATCGGGAAACAACACAGGTAAAAATTGAAAATCCGACCGGCCACTCTCGAGATCCCTTTAAATTCTCATCATCCCCCGGTCATCAGCCCCTGCTTTTAACTCTACAACTTGACTCCTGTCTACAAAGGCGCTTAGCGCAGCGGAGACTTCATCACCTCTAGCAACAGATTGTCCAACCATTCTCCTGAACTCACACCTAACCCAGAAGCTTGTTGCTTTCTGCATCCGGCGGTTGACGGCACTGTACCATTCTCAATTAGGGTTTCATCCCATATTTTCTCATCACATGATCTTCAAATGCAAAATCAGAATGAAAAGTTGCACCAATTATGGTTTATAGTTTACATCATACATGAATCCCACGGTTTCATGGACACTAGAATTGGCATAATACTCACACAGCCTTGCACACTAAGATTTTGCTTTATTGCAAGTTTTGCTAAAATGGGATTTTATCCATGGGCCAACTTTTTGTTTCCCTTCTAAAACAGCCAAGCCATGGGTCTAGAAAGACTAATTCCTAAATTGTCAAACTCATTTGGTTGGTTAATTATTGGTTATCATCACAAACCTAATTTTTTGTGCAGATTGGGATTTGTGTGGAATTTTGAGGCCTGTTGGTAGTAGGTAGCACCATGATTAATTTTAAAAAATGGATATGCATGGTGAAATTTCCAAAAGCTTCTGGACTATAAAAGGTGTTTGGGTACATATACTAGGTGAGAGGTTATCTAAGCACATAGAAAGCTTAGGGGTAATTACTCCATGTTTATAGTGGTTTATGTTTGAGTTGGCATGAACATCTAGGTGTTAGATGGCCCAATCAAATATATAATATATGGCCAAATAGTAAATTGAGCCCACGACTATTTTGCAGGGGCATCATGAGCCCTGTTACTGCAGCTACTGTACTGCCTTTTCAGGTTCAGCATAAATTAAATTATTTTTTAATTTGTCAAATTTTTTGGATATTAATAGCTAGTTATGACAAAAATTTAAAGAATTCAAGCAGCCAACCAAGTTTGATCCCTGAACCTCCTCTTTCATAGTACCTTTTCAGGTTTGGCATAAATTAAATTATTTTTTAATTTACCAATTTTTTTGGATATTAATAGTTACTTATCACGAAAATTTAAAAAATTCATGTAGCCAACCAAGTTTGATCCTTGAACTTCCTCTCTCGGTGGCTTGTAGCAGTAACTTACTGACCACCTAACCCAAAAGCACTAAAATTCTCTCCCATAAGCATTTTCTTATAATAAATTTAATAGAGAGTGTTGAAATTTTCAGGATTCAAATTTTAACCATGATGATTTAAGTTTCTATGCATGTTATCTTTTGGTGAATTTCTTTGAAACTACTCTTTAACCAAATTAAATCAAGATATTAATGTGTGTGTTTGTTGTTATAGGGATTTGAGTTTTAATCCATTTGAAATTGAGCCATTTCCCCCTTGGTTGCTCAATGACAACTTTAGCCAACTATCAACATTGTGAGTATGTTCTAAGTTCGAATGATGTTTAGTTTTTGCCATATTTATGTATCACATATTTCATATTATCCAAGTTTGGATAAATTCACAACTATTTGCAAATTGTATATCAAATTGGGTCAAGGTTAAAGCTTTCAAATTTGACACAATACTTTTGATGTTGTAGGGCATTGAAAGGAGATCAATTATTTGGTGTATTTTCAAATAATCTTTCAAGCTTTCCAAAGTTGCAAATTTTGTAAGATTTTGAATAAACACATGAAAAAACATTGTTCAATTATTTGGCTTGATATACACCATTTCTACAATAACAACTTTAAAATATCAAAATCTAGATTTGTGTCTTCATGACCTCAACATGTTGAGTTGTACTTCAAGTTCTTGACCATCATGTAACTTATATTTAATGTGGTTGTAAAGAACTTGATAATAACACTTTCACTAGGTCCCTCAACATCATTGACCTTGTAACCTTGGCATCATTTACATTGATCAGCATGCGATACAACAATATAATGAATGTTGATAACGATTATGAAATTATTGTTTTCGTTGCTACTTTGATGTAAGCAACTTCTAAATGTGCAAATTGATTTTGTGCTTTTAAAAATATTATTTGTGTTTTGATATTTTCTAATACATGTAATTAAGGTCTTTGTATTTCATGTTAACATAATATAATCATGTATTATGAAAACATTTAACTATGTTATTTTACATTATTGAAAAAAATCTCATAAGTTTGTTATTTTTATCGATTACAAGCTCCAAGGAAACCCTTATTACTCATTTCAACAACATGACAACTATAACTATTATTGTTTTTGTGAACAACTTTGTCGTAATTTCACTTTCCCTGGTGCGTACGATTGCTTTGATCAAAAGTGATTTGGGTCAAATGAGGTCAATTATATTTTAAAATACATTTGGGATGCACTTGTCAATAATCATGGTGTTGTAATGGTTTTATAAAACTAAAAGAATTCATTACATGATGATTAATATTTTGATGCATTATAATTCTTATTTAGTGTTAGTTCATGTCATGGTTCTAGAAACAATTAACAAAATGAAACTTATTTGATAAAAAAGGCCAACACATGAAATGTTTTTAATGAAATGACATTAATTTAGGGCAATTACTAAATTTCTCAGGTGATTCCACCATAAACTTTAATTACTACTTTCTGTGTCATCATTTTCACTTTAAAAGTAGAGCCACAAAATATGTAAGTATTATTTTATTTTTATTTTTCTTTTTTTCTTCATTAATTAATGTAAATGTTGCTTGAGAAAGTAATAACAAGGTTTACAATCAAGTATGCATTTTGTAGATTAAAATTTTTTGTTCCAAAATTATCATGTTCATGCTAAAAAGCTTCTAACATCATTTCTATGATGATTGCAAATTCAAAAAATGTTGAACAAGTGATTATAATTTCTACAACCATTGGTGTTATTATTATATTACTTGTGGTTGTTATCAGCGGTTGGATATATTGGAAACACAAGCTAAAGACTCGTTATGAGAATGCTCAAATTCAACAAAGTAAGAAAAATATGAATTTGATTTATGCAAGATTATCATTGAAAGTATGCTTTCCATTATTATTTCATTATATGTGTATTAGAACATGGGGAACGTCTTCCAATAATTGTATTGAATACTAGTTTATGCACACAAATGGTTCAATTATATGTATTGCAATTGCATCATGTCAAATATTCTAAAACCATTTTGGCACTATGGTCCTAAACATATTTCATTATTGAACTTGCACAAAATTTATTGAATTCAAAGTTCAATTGACCATCTTTGCATATAATGAATTCAAAGTTGCCACTAAATTTTTTCATATGGATACAAAGTTGGGAGAAGGAGCTTATGATGTTGTTTACAAGGTTCTTTTAACTTTTATCATACCATTTTAAACATTTTTTTAACATGTCACACAAATTATGAATACCAAAAAAATTCATCTAGATATCGTTCAAGAATTAGTTGAAATATATTATAATAAGGTGAAAGAATATTTGAACGTATTTTCAATTAATGGATTTTTCAAATTTTTAATTTGAATTCATATTCACATCTACAAAATTTACTTTGTGAAACGACTTTAAATTATGTATAATTTATCTTACAATAAACATTCAATGGTGAATCAAAATCCAACTATTAGACAATCAACAATATTTAACATAATTTCATGTATTTCACTATTATATGTGCAAAGGGTACTTGGCACTTGAGTATGCAACACATGGCCAACTCATCGAAAAGATTGATGTTTTTAGCTTTGGGGTCATGGTATTAGAAGTCATAAGTGGAAGAAAGAATATTGATTATAATTTGCTTCCAAATGATGTTTATCTTTTGGACAAGGTAAGTTTATCATCTCCTTTATACATGAAGTGTGTTCTTTGGTAGATTTTTTGTAGATTATTATATTGGTCTAAACCACACTTGAAAAAGCTAATGCACCTATTGAAACCCAAATATTTTTTTAATGGCAATATTATTTGAACTTGGCATGATTGGAACCTTTTTCTTATTTTATAGTAATGCTTCATTTTTAGAAGTGGGCTTTATGTGTCTTTTGGGATGCCCTTATGTTGGGAAATCACCCCCAAGGTTACCCCTATTATAATTGGTTGTACTATAACTAAGTAGGTTGGTAGCATTCAATTTTGTCAATTTGATCTCACAATCATTTACAAGGTTCAATCATGAAACCTAGCCACTTAAACAATGATTTGATGTTAACAAATGTTGAATATCTAGAATCATCAACTTTCACATGAATGACATCTTATTCAATTTGTAATAATGACTTTTTATGTGGGTTCATGCAAGCATGAAAATTGTTCCATGAAAGCATTGCAATAACAAATCTTATGGATCAAAAACTACAATTGCATAATGATATTGAGGTGGCACAAGTGGCCAACATAGCTCTTTTGTGTTTGCAAGTTGAAGCAGAGAAACGACCAACCATGTTTTGTGTTGTGAGGATGTTGGAAGGGCAAATGGAAATCCCAATATTACCTAAACATCATGTGGAATATGATTTAATTCTTGCCACTATTTTAGAGGACTTCAAGGAGGAGGATGGCCAACCATTGTGCAAAGGAATGTTTAATAATGATAGGTCATCAAGTTCAACAAACTTGTGGGGAAGTAATTACATTGAACTTGATGTTATAAGGAAACAATGTATGAATTAAGGCTTGTGTTTATGGGCTAAAAGAGCCTCTAAATTTCATTGTCTACATATTACAATAAATATAGTATATCAATAGATATAAATAGTAATTCCCCAATCACAAATAAGTTCCAAATATATGTTGGTCTATTCACAATTAGATTCATGAAGAATATATTGTGCGATATTTTTTCCAAACACTTTAGGGACAAGGGGGGGGGGAGGAAGGGTGTACAAACTTTAACATAAAAAAAAGTTGTCTATATGGAAATTTTGTATGAAAATTTTCACAATTTGACCTTCACCTATGTTAGTGTTGTTTCAAAACCTCACCAACAATGATATTCATGAATGGGTGTGCGTGAGCATGAGCATGTGACAATGAGAGCTTGTGAACAAATATAATATTTAATTTATATATATTTTAGGAATATTTCATCCATGTAGATGGAATATTCTTGTTATATTCCCTAAGGCATGACAAAATATTTTATTTTGTTAATAAATATCCTACCACAATGGAAGAATATTCTACCATGTCATATATGAAAAAATCAAAGAATGGATGCAAGTATGTGAAATCATTAACACATTCACAATTGTTATAACATACAAGCACTACAAGAAATTATGGTTTATTTGATTGGAAAACTAAACCAAAAATTAGTCATTTTGACATTTGGTCAATTTGACCATTCAGTCATACTGGACAAGTTGATTTGAACACGTTCAACTTGACTGATGGTTTTTTGGACTAACCATAAAATGGTCTTTTTTACTAGTCAAATTGGACAAAATTTTGGGCAACCCAAAAATAAAATAAAAAATAGTTCAATTTGTAAATATTAAAATATAAATAATAAATAAATAATAAATACCTACCTACCTACCCACCCACCCATGACTTACCTACTCACCATGGCTTCTTATCTACCTCTTCACAACCCGCCTATGTATTATACATTTATACACATGTACAAGGTACATATATAAACATACATACTCCACATAATATATGTTGGTAAAGGGAATTGAAATTTAGTTTCCTTGGTTTCACACCAATGTTTTGGCCATCAAACCATCTCGCCATTTTATAAAACAATATGATACCAAATGGATTTAACATGTATCTTTAAACTCCCATGAATTTTTTTGTCAATGTGTATAACAACATTTGAACTTCAATTTTTTCATAAGTAGGTTAGTAGGTACCTAACTAGGTAGATAAGTAGGTACACATGCCTACCTACTTATGTTTTTAAATGTTCATACTTACTTATGTAAACTATAGGTAAGTCTCTATGTAAATATTAGGTAGGTAAATAAATAAATAGAATATAGATAGATAGGTAGATGACAAATAAATAGGTAGGTAGGTAGGTATTGAAAATGTGTTATAATTAAACATATTTTCAATCCAAAAATATAATTATAAATTTCTTTTTTGCATAGGTTTCAAAAAAGGCTACATTGATTCTGCAGTTCAACGTATGTATTTGAAGGAGAACTGGTGTGTAGCCAAATTTGGCTAAATTATTTTCTGGATTATCACCAATTTTGGATACATCACAAAATCCTTTTAAAAGACCCTGCTTGGGAGTATGCAAAGTTCAAAAACTTTTATTGTGGAAGAGTGCAAAGTTTCCAAACTTTTTTTTTTTTGGTTGGGCCAATCAACCAAGACCATCACCTTCAAAAAGATTTGAACTTTGGTACACACCCATAACTAATTGATAAAGCACACTGTACATTGCAAGCCTCCACTTCTTATTATGTAGAGGATAACTTTGTGTAGTTGGCCATTAACTCAAAAAGATGTCCATAGGTCATGGAACCCTACAAGAACAAGCAACTCATTCGGTAATGGCCTCTGCCCTTATGGCTGGTTCCAATATTCAAACTGAAAACTTCCACTATTGATTTAGAACTTTTGATCTAGATGCTTGCACTTGTATGGAACATGCCCATCAAATCATATGCATGCATAATACTCCAGATGTCACTCACAAATTGGGTCAAGTTCAATTCAAGCCAAAGTTTTATGTCCACATCCATCACCGATGCATAGTTTCTTCCCTCATGGAAGAACCATTAAACAAATCCATGGGCCATGAGAATCTATTTTTTTATCAAACAATAGTTTACATGGGTGGAAGAGGTATTGTTTATTTTTTCTAAAGGGAATCCACCTACTTTGGGGATTTGGTACAATCTTATTCCAAGGTACTGAGGCTCTTTCTTTGAAGATTGTAGACGATTAATATTCTTTTGCTGCAATCTCATTCCAAAAGGAGAAGAACAAAAGAAAACTTTGAAGGGACAAATTCAGCCCTCCTCAAAAGAAGGTGACAAATTTGGATTCCCATGGCATGGTTGAAAATGTTGTTTTTGTATTGCTCAATGACTTATTTGTGTTTTCTTGACTTTAGTGTTGTGTATAACAAGGCTAGTTTGTCACCTCGATTTCGAATATTATAATTAGATAACAAAAAAAATACGCAATTATTATTCGTTTGTTGCCAAGTTTTACCAACTAACAAATGGCTTGAAACTCGTAATCAAATATATTACATCTTTGGTTTAGCTTACTCTTTGTTAAAGGGAACTTCATGAATAGGGAATATTTGGATTGCACGGTTGAAAATGTTGTTCTTGTATTGCATTCTAACATGAAGTCTTTATTTGTGTTTTCTTGACTTTTTGTCATTTTGTACAAAAAACCTAGTTTGTCACAACATAGATTACACCTTTTGTTTAGCTTACTCTTCTTCGAAGGAAACTTCATGCATAGATAAGGCAACACAACACACTTTGCTACTGATTGTTAGGTTCTTGGTTAAATTACTGAATTGAAGCTGTGGCATCAGCCTCCATTGGTCACTTTGTCGGTGAATGGGTGTGCATTTGAAATCACTGTTAGCATTTATAAGTGTGACGTGACAATGGCATCGATTCAAATTTTAAAAAAGGCTTTCACTACTTTGTAAGAAGAAGAAGAAGGCTCAAAGCACCCCTTCTTTCTTCACAGAATGCCCTTGGAGGAATTTCCTATAGCAGTCTTTTTTTTTCTTTTAGGCAAAAAAGTCGCCAAAAGTTGACACTCAGTCACTCTTTGGGTGAAAATTTCCCTTTTTCAAAACCAAGTCCTCAAATTTTGGTCTTGGGGGGAGGAGGGGAAGGGAGAAACAGACTGTTTGAACGATCATACAAAAACCGACACCAATTAAGTCAAAATCTGTGTGGGAATGCTTTTGCCATCGCTGTTACACTAAAAAATTTGAAAAAAAAGAAAAGCACTGTCCTATAACATTTATAATATTTACAAGGCAGCTTATATCTATGAGTCTCCCTCCTGAAAAGAGGAGAGATCTCATACCTATTCCTTAAGAGTAAGAGGGAAACTATGCCTACTTGTAAGTGCAACAAGCTGCCTCACATTCTCAAGGAACAAGTGTCAGAAGGAA
>Ga0116231_10007010_pt1 | contig 21004 bp, 12 predicted proteins | sample S1TSphgellanicum_2_FD_89695 | JGI IMG/M metagenome (GOLD analysis project Ga0116231, IMG submission 89695) | Host-associated microbial communities from peat moss isolated from Minnesota, USA - S1T2_Fd - Sphagnum magellanicum MG | ecosystem: Host-associated > Plants > Peat moss > Unclassified...
CGATAAGTGAATTAAGATATTAGTTGGGATCTGGGTTTCAGGACCTCGACAGACGGACAGTTGGGATCTGGGTTTCAAGACCTCGACAGACGCCACCTGCGGGTTCTGCCATAGAAAAGGCCGTGTCTGTGCAGAATTGTCGTCGGACAGACAGACAGAACAAGTGAATTCCCTTGCCTTGCTCCATTTGATGGTATATATGATTGAACAATATTGTATATTAAACAACGTTGTAAACATCTAATAGATTTTTAAACACCAATATTGTAATGAATTGGAATTTACAACTTAGTTGGCAATTCCCAAATTAATGCATTTGAAAGGAATTTGAACAAACATAAGTGAATTTTGGACCTCCAAATAATGGTATCCAATGTCAAATTTTAATTTGTTATTACCTTACAGGGAAGAGACACTGCATCAGTGTAAGATTTGGGTGTAAAATTTTGGCCCAAAGCTTGACCCAATGTGTGAGCGACATCTGGCATACTGTCTGCACAAAATGGATGGGCATGCTCCATAGAAAAGCATCCATTGAACTTTTATTCAAAGAGAATTTTATCCAGAACATGGAATTCTGTTCAGAATTTTTAACTTCTAGTGGTAGGAAAATAGATATGACAATCTTGACAATCCTCTATTTGGCCAAACTGAGATCCATCCACATATTATCTGCACTTTGAGTACACAAGTTTGTAGCAAACAGCATCCAATACCCCACCCACAACCTTAAAAGAAAAGACTATAATGATTGCAATTGGTTTATATAGAAAGGATATCATAAAATCATCATGTCTATGTACATACATTTCTCCCTGAATTGGGAAATGCCTCAATCTAGGAGTTGAATACCACTCTACAGTTGTATGACACTATCATCTGTACTCAAGCTAATTGAAAGAAGATATGCAACACTGAATGTTTGCTGCAATGGGTTTTCTCAATCCTTTGAGAGTATCAGTGAAACCAAATATAGCTTCAATCACATTCCTTTCAAAGTGAGTTTGGTGGGTTTAGAGAGAGATGACATACATACAGGGATTAGAATCGGTCATCATCCAGCTCTAGGCCTTCTGCTGCCAAAAGCTCACTTATCAACTTCTTCTGGGCTTCATTGCTAGCTTTCTTCCGCACCAAGTCTCGCTTTTTCAAAACAAGAGTGTGACGTTTGATTGTGGTTTCAAAATTGACTATAGATGCTGCCTTTTGACGGGCAAGAATTCGGCGCTCCTCTTCAGGGTCAATCTGCAAGCAGCTCTCCAAGTCATTAGCCTATCTATATTGCTCTCAATCTTGCATTCTCCCTAATTTTTCCCTCCACATCAGATTTTCTGTGGTAGTATGCACTTTGCAATTCATAAATACATCATGAGATTTCTCAAATGTTGTGCATTGCCAGAAAATCATCACAGCACTCAAAAGTACAGATCACTGATGTACCCAGAAAGAAAAACTGGCTTCATAATCTTAGACTCCCCCAGCTATGTAACAACCAATTTTTTTTGCGCCAAGGAAATATCAAGCGCAAGGACAGAGTGTCATTCAATGTCAAACTCTGTGCAACCTATGATGTCAACCACCTTAGTTGCTTCTATCAATATTGCTTGGTGGCTAATGTTTGATCCCAAGAACATTGTTGGTATCAACTGTTCAGTAGGCAAGCAAGCAGGGTATGTATTCACATTTGATGAGAGTACAAGGTGAAGGATCAACAGAGATCGAACATAGCACGTTTCTTTGTCAGTACAGACTCACAAAATGAAGCTATTTGTGTATCAGAAGGACCCTAGACTAGCTGCACAACTGGAACAGAAATCCTTACCTTCTGCTGAGACAGACGGCGGGCTTTGAGATTCATTTCACGTTGTTGCTGCTCAGCCCACACACTAACTGCCATGTCACCACGCTGTTCAAAGGCCTTCTTCTTCTTTACTACCCATTCCATCCATGATTTTGATGCCTGCAAAAGAAAACAGGTGCATACTCATAAAGTTAGCCCAAAGCTTGATTAAAGAACAGCAACCCTGATGTTGGGTGATTTCCTTGGTTACTGTAAGTTATAAAAGTTCTCTGCATTAGTAGCATTGAAGAGAGCTCAAGGATGACCATGCCAAACTGGAAAGCTAAGTCCAAATGTGAGTGCAATCTGGCCATGTCTTTGAACCAAATAGCACAACTTTCATATAAAGATGTAACGAGAGAACGAAAATCAAAATAAAATTGCACAAATCAACCAAAAGTGGATCTCCTGATTGGTACAAAGCTGCACCTTTAGAGGGTTGATCCGATGGTCAATGTCATATTGTTGGCGCTTTTCACTGTCCATGAGCAGCTCATATGCAGCCTGGATTTGGATGAATCGAGACTCTGCTGTCTCTCCCTCTTTGAGCTCCTTACTTCTTTCATCATACACTGCTCAAGTTGCCAACTACTCCAAATTAGGACCGCTTGGTTTTCATGGTCAGTTGAAATACACAAGAAATTTGTACTCCCTAAAGGCTATTATAGGGTGCATAGAACCATGAATGCAGCAAAATGTGCCAGAGACAAATTTGTCTGACCTTTGAATCTGGCACAAATACACAAATGCCTGAAAAACACATGCAAGATATACATGGACAACAAGAAGAAGGAGAAGGTGGCAACCATCAGGATGGAACTGCTTAGCCATTCTCCGATATGCTCCCTTGATTTCTTCTTCATCTGAATTCCTTACTATGCCTGGCCTCCAAGTCCAGCCCACATACTGACCACATCAGCTTAGTTGGGGAATAAGTTGAAAATGGTTTGAGAATTGTTTAATGAAAAGCAAGAACTCCTCTACATATGATGCTGGACCCCTTGTTCATGGCTGTTGATAATCACTTCTTCATGTAAACCACCAGCACGAGGAAAAAAGGTGGCCTGGTTCATGGCGAACAGGCATATGCTGAAGATAAGACAAGCATCTTGGCTTCTACTTCACAGTATCCAAGAACTTGTGACCAACTAAGGTGCTGGAACGCAATACATTTGGAGGTTTGTATCTTCAAGGTTAGGGTTGTACTTTGAGTTAGAAAAATGCCTTTCCAGACACATGGCAAATACGTTTGCGTCTTGTTGCATTGTGGAACTAACTGGAAGCTCATAGGTAATCCAAGGCAAAGACCTCTAGCCTGACAGACATCTCAAAACCCTCTTTGTATGTACCCTGAGTCAACTAGAGATTCGCTTCCACATGGCCTGAATTGTTCAAACGATCAACCTCTCCAAGGCTTGCAAGAACAAAAACCCTAATTAGAGCAGCCGTTGCTCTTGTGCAACAATTTGCAGAGAGAATTTCTGAACCTGTTTCTCAAGATTTCTGAACTTCTTTAGTAATCACGTCTTTGACAAAGAGAGATGTAGCACTGTGAAGCCGCGAGATTTTCCAAAACAAGACTGCACATTCCTGCTGTTAGTCTTTAGAGGTTTTACCTCCTCCTTACCGAGGGTTTCGTAAGGCGACTGCTCTCCTTTCCATCCCGTAGACATACTTGTGGACCAGGCACGCGCAAATCCTCCTCGTCGTTCACGTCCTCCCGCTTCGCCTCCTGACCGCCTCCACGAGCTTTCCTGTGAATGCCCCTTATATAACGAAAACTGAAGGCAAATCGACCTCAAAGCGGACATGTAGGGAAGCTGATGATACAGGCTGCTGCTACATCCATACCGTTGCTGCTGCAGGAAACTGCTTGAACAAGAAGAAGAAGAAGCCACCGCCCCGGTGGAACACAGCGAGGGTGACGACGACACAACTGCCGAAAGAGAGTTGGGCTGCGGCGACATTGCTCGCGTTGATGCCATAATCGAAAACATGATATTTTGTTCCCGAGCAGCCACTCCAGCAGCCGTTCTTTTTCCAACGACGACAGACAAAGTCTCTGCCCTTGCACATACCATGTTGATTCTCAAACACTCTCCTCCATCTTTATTCGTTCAATTTCCAATAGAGCAACAGTAAAAAAAAGCCGGGAATTTCTTTACAATTTTGTTGTCATTGCAATATTCCGCTCTTCGTTTTGTGTGCAAACTCTAACGGTTAGCGTCGATCGTCGCAAAAATTGCTTTGCAACTCGCGCGCGTCGCGTCGCGTCGCGTCTTCCCTCATAAAACACAGGGTTCCAAACCTAAGCAACGAAGCTCCCATCTCTTCCGACGAGATGGGGAGCAAAGGGGGCTGACGATGTACATCTTTCCAACCTCATCTTTTCCCTTCTTGCTGATGAGGTTCTAAAGAAAAAATTGAAGGCTCTTTTCAGATCATCTTAACACATCATCACACATTTTGCAAACCCTAAAGATCCACCAGAGATTTCCAAGTGTATTTTGACTACATGTTATAAATTTGCAACTCCATGCTTCTGTTGTTAATCCATGCTTTCCTTATTAATTCATGTTCTCCATAACCCTAGTGTGGCATGTGTTATTGGCTCAAGTGTGAATAGGACGATATAAATGTTCTAAATGTGAACAAGACCCAACCCAGATGATGAAACCCAATTATGAAAAAAGCATTTAAAATTAATTTTTAGTGACAAAAATATTGAAAATTCAATATATCCCACACCTTAGATCTAAAATTTAGAAATTTACAAAATCACCTCCATTATATCCCACTCATAAAAAGGATTTTCGATAGTATAAGAATGAACCCTAATACCTTGCAATTTTGTCTTAATTTTATTGAATTCTCAATCAAATAATTATTTGATATTTAATAACTATTAGATCATAGGTCAAAACATTACTAAGCAACCTCGATGCATCCCTTATTCATCAACATCTTTCAAACTATAACAAGAGCATGGATGTGGTAAGTCCTGTGGTTTGAGAAATATTAACATGACAAATGAAACAAACTACCTTCCTTCATTAATGTAGCGAGTGTTGTTGATCCAAGTATGAAATGGTTACCCAACTAATTTTTCCTTTCAAAACCATTTTTTGTAATTTAATTGAATTTCAATGACAAAAACTACTCAAAATTCAATATTGCATGCACCTTAGATCTAAAATATTCCAAATTACCTTCATTAAATCTTAATCAGAGAGTGCTTTCCAACAATTCGAAGAGTGTGCCCAAATACCCTTATAATTTGTTTTTGATTATTATTTTTTTTCCAGTATTCAATAACTTCACCACCATATGTCAAGAACTTACAAAACCAACTCAATACAACCCTACTCATTGAGAACTTTCCAAAGACATCAAGAGTGCAGCAAATGGCATTGTGATTTGGAAGATCTCAACTTGACAAACAAAACAAACAAATATCCTTCCTTAGTAAATAGATTTTTGACCTAAATCTTTATGTTGGGTCCAAAGCATTACTTTCCTAGTATATTTGGAAAACGTGTTATTGCAAGTAATTTTTTCCACCAGCAGCAGAATATGCTTAACAATTTCAGAGTGGATTTTATGATTTGGTGTTGCAAGTTGTAAAATCTGCCTCTCAGTACAAGGAAAATTTTGGCAGATCTTTATTCCACGTAAATCCTGTGATTGAGGGAATTATACCCTACAAGTAAAGAGGAAGTAGAAATTTTTCAACATATGTGAAGGCTGCCTTATCCTCAGTAAAGTTTTTGCCTCAACAAAGGAGGCACCTTACATGTAATGTAGTGTCCCTCATTTTTAGGGACCTAACATGGAAGGTGCATGTCCCTCCTTTCAAAATGAGGGACCTTACGTCTAAGGTGCCTCCTCTCCTCCAAAATCAAACACAACCATCTATTTTAAGTGTCAAAATTTGAAGTTTTGGGCTGGGTAAGGACCTGAAGGTTCCAACACTGGGCCCTCATTACCAGAATGGCCCTGATCTTGATACTTACCCTACCTTTAATGTTATGGTTTCATATTATGGTGCTTTTTTAGTTATATTTTTAGGTGGGATAGGCAGTCATCCATCGGTTCCACTTTTGGTTCTGCTAGTTCCACTTGTGACGTAAACCAATTGTAAAGGAGTGATGTGAATCGACGGTGGGGAGCACTGTAGCGATGTGAACCAACAACCTGGAACATCAGTTACACTCCAGAGCAAGCTTTGGAAGAACCCCTTACACCACCTTATGGAATAGAGTCTCACCCAACTGGTTTCAACATGTTCCCAGATGGAATGGGTCTTTCTGAGACTCTTCCATAGGGGAGGATGTTAAACACCCTCATGAAGTTTGCAGGTTTCAGTATGGCATCCTGCATGGCTCTGTGCCATATGCAGCTCGTGTGCAATATTAACACTCACATTGTTCTGCTTGGCAAAACAAAATATTTCATCTTGCACATTCTGCTCCTTCCCTCCCCGTTTGGAGTTTGAATCAGTGTTGGGCGGTTCTCACTTTTTTGTGATAATTGCCGTTTTCGGTTCTCACAACTGTTATCAAGAACCTCTAAGGTTCTCATTATTAAAATAAAAGAAGAAAAGATTTAGATAACCTCCAAGGATTTCAAATTTTTCGAAAAAAAATTCTCAATGGTTTTTAGTCCTGTGGGTTCTCATCAAAATTACAACCTCTGGCTTCCAGTGACAGTTCCCAGAAGCCGGTTATCAAAAATTTAAAAAACTGAAATAATTTTTAATTATTTAATCTACTGTGAAATTTTAATTAAATAATTAAAAAAGCCCCTTTCTGTAGAAGAGCCAGAAGTTTCTTCTTGAAGCTACCGCTGAAGGCCGTTGAGGAGGCTAGCGCCACCCAAACTAAAAACCTAAACCTAACTAAACACTAAACACCCTGGAAACCCTGCAAAACGGTGCCCACATTTGTGTTTTAATCCAACTGATACCCTTTGAGGTTTTCAAAAAGTTGATTCTCACTTGGGCAAGAACCAGCGACCAGATTCTAAAAAAGGTTATCATCTTATGTGGAAATCTCTGATTCTCACAAAGGTTATCACCTTACGTGGAAGTCTCCGATTCTCAAAATGGTTATCACCTTATGTGGAAATCTCCAATTCTCAAAAAGGTTATCACCTTATGCGGAAATCTCCAATTCTCATTCTGAGAACCAAACTGAAAACCTTAAAGGTTCTCACTGGAAAAATGAGAACCGCCCAACACTGGTTTAAACCTGGAAGCTTCCACCTAAAGCACCCAAATGACTACAGGCAGCCTAGTTCCAGTCACTTTTCAAGAGCATTGTCTTAATTTAGGTCTATTTTTTCCCACCATAAGTCAAACCATGTGGGAGAACCCTGTGGGCCTCATGCAGGTCATTGCACTGGCACCCACCCACAAAGTTTATAGGGGGCATTAAGTCCTGTGGTCTAACCCTGGGGTTCCCACTCAGGTAGCCACGCATATTTTTGACTCAGAACCGGAGGTTCTGACATTCTGAAAATTTTCAAAAAATTTGTCTCCAAAAACTGAAACAAACCCAGAACTTGAGGTTCTTAACAAAATTAAAGAACTGCCCGACACTGGTTGTCACTTGACACCCAACTCAAAATTATGGAGCAGTTCATCGGATACAAGCATCGTGGTTGTCACAGTTCCATACAGGTACATCTCATGTCTGCAACAAATTGTGTCAGATGGCTGCTGTATAGCCTTCCTTCACCAAGTTCCACAATCTTGAGAATCTGTGCAGCACATGAACAGTGTCACAGCGGCTTCTTGTCACAGTAATTCCCAGAGTCTTAAGAGTCCGATGCTGCACTCTCATACCACTGTCTATTGAAGACAAGCCAATCCTCTGAGATCTGCTCAAAAGATATTATTTCCTCTTGATGTAGGAGTCCATTTGGCTCCAAAATATGGAAATATGTTTAACCTGCATCCACATCTATTCCTGTTCCACGTCCTGTATACTGATGTCTCCAGTCCGCTCTTTGACAGCTTCCGTTTGGCTCAATGTTATGTCTGATGGTCATGCCCAGCATAGCTGAATACTTCCAGTACTGTCAGAGCTGAATCACTTTACATTGTTGGGCTGAACAGGTGAGTAGGCGTCCTGCAGCAAAAATCCTTTAACAAAGTGGCTACAAGAAATTCCATGATTCCTTTCTTTTAACCTTGACTGCACCCACACCATCTGACAGAGAATGGAATGAACCAGAAAGCACAAGCCCCTTGGTACTTACTTTCATCATCCTCCATCTTGGATCTTCAAAGAATGAAATCATGCTACAGAGAATGCAACAGGAAGTTTGCTAAAAAATTTCAGGAGTACAACTTGTTCTCCTTGCTTCTTCTCTTCAGCACCCTAGCCTAAAACTGCAATGCTGGCAAAATACCAGCATCCATCCATCAGATTGAACACTTGGATGTCTTATTGTTATATGATGTTCTCATTTTCTCTGGTAGAGAGAAAGATCCATCTGGAGACAGGAAGCAACTCAATCTTCCTCAGAGTGTATCCAAGCAATTCCCAATGCCCTCATTGAATCACGAGTTCCAAGAAATCCAGACCCCAAAAAGAGCCAAAGAAAGGGAACATTGATGGATCTACACAATCAAGATATGACATAGAGAGGCTGAAGAGACAAATCGAGGCCAGAAATTTGGGTGAACAAGCAGTCTGTCACAGTGGACATTGCCATGACACATCATCGGAAACAGTGAAGCTAATATTCCCTAAACCAATATGTACACAAATACTCAGATCATGAATCAGAACATGCAGACACTGCACAGCAATAGCAGGACAGTCTTTAACAGTGGGAAAGGCAACAGCACAAAAGAACAAAATAAAGTCTTGACAAACATCAATAGTCATCAGAGAAGAACATTATTATTTTTCCAAATTTCTAAATAACAAAATCCACAGACAAAAAATACTGTGGATGGGTTTTCAGTTGAACTGGCAATCAATGCTAAGGAGGCTGCAGGACTGTAGCTACATCTTGATTCCCCTCTGCAATAATACCCTATTGTGTAAACCTAGGGTTGTGCGATATCTAGCAATTGTGCGCAAATTGTTTCACAATGGATGCACCTAAAAAACATCATCTTAAACCTCCTTGAATAGCCAGCCAACATGTTCTAGTTATTGAAGTGTGGTACTGAGCTGTGAACTTGGAAATCAATCACAACATAGACACAGACCACAGAAAAAACTTCCCACATCCACAGAAATTATAGAACTGCTTTGAAGTCCTTGCACTACAGGTCGGTGGTCTGCCATATTTGCTCAGAAGATTTAGATCCTGGTTTTGTTGTGGTGGGCATGCGAGAGACCCAGACCACATCTAAGACACATCTAATCATATTTTTCTGTCAACAAGAATTGGAGAAAGTTGGAAACCCTATATGGAACATCTTTCCAGAAAATTCTCCCAAGTCCTTCATCACGAGTGATTTAGGGTTTTGTCCGTGTACAAGCGATTCAGGAAGGTTGCTAAAAGGAACAAAGAAATCTCGTTGTTAGTTATCTCAAGAACCTCAGATGTAGTAGGGGGCTTCATCCATGAACTCCGCGAGCTCTCTCTCGAGTGCGTCTTCAAGCCAAGTCTCCGCCTGAAGCAAAAGAGCCGGACTGGATCGGATCATGAGAAGGCAAAACTCGCGCTCGTTTAAAGCTCCGTCGCCATCCATGTCCCCTTCCTTGATCATAGCGCGAAGGTCGTCGTCGCTCATACCTTCAAGCCCTAGCCATCTCGCATTCTTCTTGAGACTCGCGAATGTTATTGTGTAGGTGTTAGGGTCTGCGATGAATCGAAATCCGTTGCAGAGCTCCGCCATGAAGTCTTCTTCATCCAGTTTCTGCGCCATGATCGGCAAGAAGTCATGAAAGACTTCATCTGTTTGCATATTGTCGCACTCTCCTCCCACCATTTTCTGCTGCTTCAAGGTTCCAAAAGCTTACCCCGCTCGGGTTCTCTCTCCCTTCAACCTCGCACCGGATCTCTCTTTCAAACAAAGCCAGGCCCGCAAGCATAAATGCTGGAAAGAGAGTGCGCCTCACTACCTCATGTCAACGACAAGGAAAACCACAGACGAAAAAGAAGAAGAAGAAGCGCAAGCCAGGCAAGCAACGGCACCAGCACCAGCACCACAAAACCTCCTCAATTGCACGCAATCAAAAGCCAGGAAGCAATCTCCTGAAACGCTCACCATGCACGGATCTCTCTCTTTCCCAGAAGAAGAAGAAGAAGAACAAGAAGTAGTAGTCATCAACGAAAAGAACAAAAACACTCCATGAACTGCAGGAAGAAGAACAAGAAGAAGAGGCAGAGGCCGGGAAGCATCGATCTGAACACCCACAAGCAGCCAACACAATTACGCAAAGCCGCAAAGCAGGTTCTTTTCCGAAAGAGCAAGAGCAGCAGCAGCATCCGATGTGTGTGATTCACGGACAGAATCGAGATCGAAATCACATATAAAATCACGAAAGCGGCCGAAGGAAAAGGGAAGGTGCACAGCCGCGCCCGCCTGCCCACCCGCCCGCGCGCGCAGCAAGCAAGTCCGTCTGCTCTGTGCAGACAGGACGCCTTCGTTGTAACTCCCGCGGAGGTCGTCCGGCGCTCTTCATCGACAAGCGACACATCCATCCATACACACCGTCCGGACTCCGGCACCGAACTAAACTAGGTATACACTAGGTAGTAGGTACCCAAGTCGGTACCTTGGTGTACGGGGCTAAAGTGGGCCCAACAACAACTGGGCTCTGCTGGCTGGCCCACTAGGCTGAGTCCAGACAACTTAGGTCCAGTTGTCAAGTGCGTCCCGCGCGGTGCTGGGCTGGTGTATGTGTAGTTTCGTCTGAGTTCGTCATCGGCTACTCACCGTAATCTAGGCTACTACTAGGAAAGTGCCTGCATAGGCCACCGAAACCGGTTACGTACCTAGGGAAGTACAGCTCATCTGGGTACTGGTACTAGTTGCCTACAAAAATAGTTGGGCTATTGCACGATTTTCTCAACTAGGGATAAAGTTTACCTTTGATCGATTGCTTCCTCGATTGCCTGCGTTGCTTTCGGCGGGTCTAGAGTCCAGAGCCTAGAGTCCAGGCCTGGATTTTTCAACACGCCTGAAAGTAACGAACCAGTTAAGGGAAGGTACTTTCCCCAGCAGCCTTTTCTCTTTACTGGAGAAATTTCGCCAAAAAAAAGGAATTAAAGATTTTTTAAAATTCGAAAATAAAGCTTTTTTGGGAGGGTTTTCCAAAGCCCAAAATTGAGAAAAAATAAAATAGTATAAATTGTTAGATCTCTTAATTTTGGTTTTCAGTGTGTAGCTATGAATATAGAAGGTGGATTAAAGAGTTTTACTTCACATCTGGTTTATAGCCAGATTTGGCTAAACCTTCATAGGGATGATGGACATTTTTCTACACCTTCTTGTGGATGATGGCCACTTGAGTTACATAAAGCAATTCCCAAAACAATCTCTATTCCCAAGCCCAAATCTTGAGCTTTGGTTAGCTTCAGTTAGCTTGGGAAAACATGAAAAAGTGAAAAATGAACATGAATTTACAATGAAACTTCCTTAGCCTACAACTTACAAAGTAATAAGAACGTGCCTTCTCATCACACTAGCAGAACAGTGGAGAGCAATTTTGTTGTTTGCAATGACGAACCTTCGTGTCAAGTATGTAAATTTAGAAATTGCATTCCCAGAAGTCCCCAGAGAGCAGCAATTTGCAGTGAACCTTCTCTAATACGTGGCCTGTCACCAACCAGTGCACCATCCGTTGGAAACCTTCTTTCCCAAGGAAGGGACCAGGACTCCGCTTTCCTTCACACAACCCTATTGGGGGTACTTATTCTGTTGTTTCACGTTAATTAGTTGGGGGTGCCTCAGAAGTTCAAAATTTTTTTTTGTTGCAATGAGACAATTTGATTGGCCCATTGTAAAAAAAGTTGAAACTATGGAGGCTCCCCAAAATAAAAGATTCTATGGAAAGATGGAGTGCCTCCCCCTTTGGCCCACCTGTATAGGTGAGAAGGGGAGAACATTGGGCAAAACATAGGGGATTAAATCGAGGTGCTATTGGGAACACCCTTGAGGAACACATTGGGAACTTGAAAGGAACATGTTGGGAACAAACGAAAGATGAAAAAATTCCTCTGGCTCACCCAAAACTTAAAAGAAAATAAACTCAAGGCACTCTGAGTGCATGCTTAGCCTTCGCATTGGCTGCATGAAATTTCTATGTTCCAAAACTGTTTGTCACCATGTTTGGCCTGGGCTAATACCCCCAATTATAAACTGGGGGTACTTGTTGTTGAAGTTCGTTGGACTATGTAACCAGCGAGAGCAGGCCCGTTCCATAACTTATGTCACCCTCCTTGCTGTGGAAGGAATTTTCAAATACAGGAACAGACCAGTGTTGCCGAGTTCTTGATTTCAATAGGAACCTTTGATCACAGTTTTACCTTTTTCTTGTTTTTCATGGGATCCTTTGGTTCAGTTTTGTGATCGTTGGAACTTTGAAATCTCAAGTTCTGATCATTTTCACAAATATTTTAAAATTAATACAGTTCCGTCTCCATTACACTTAACAACTTTTTTTTTTTTTTGGGGTGTGAATAATTTGTTTTTTCAATTGGTGCACATAATTTTGAAATTAAAAAAAATAATTCAGAAAGTGAGTCTTAATTTCATCCGCTATCTCTCCCCCTATACCTAATCTCATACTTAGTAACTGGTTATCAATAAAGTAAGACGAAATCCTTTAAAGTGTAACTGGGGAAGTAGACCTTTTTTGCCATTTGGAATGGTGAAAGGGGGAAATTAAATTGAACTTCTTTGGATCACAGGAGGGTGAGTGTGCAGGTAGAGCTCGTTTTTATGGGGTTTTGGAGTGTTTAGGGATGGATACAAGCCATTTTGGGGGGAGGGGAGGGGTGGGGTGGGGCTCGGCGGTGGGTACTATGTTTAATAATAGGTTTTTGAAGAGTTGGGGAAACTTGCCAATTGCCTTCAACCCTTCCAATTTTTAATTTTTTTTCTTGTATCCACCACCCAACCCTCTCAAAACCGAGTAAAACAAAAAGAAAACTTGTATCCAGCCCCTGACCCTCCCAAAGAAAGGAAACAAAGGGACTTGTTCCCACCCCCAACCCTCCACAAATGGAAAAAATGGACTTGTACCCAATCTCTAACCCTCCCAAAAAATAAAAATAAAAATAGACTTATACACAACCTCCACCCCACCCCAACCCACCCCCACCAAACAAGAAAATTGAAATAAGTTTTTGCAACAATTTTTTATGCAAAACCTTAGTTTCTTTTTTATTATTTTTCATACTACACATTTGCGCCCCTGTTTCAAATCTTGTCCCCTATTTGGCCCAAACTTGTCATTCTTGTCCCCACTTAAAGGGATTTTATGGATAACTCTAGCATGTAATATTAACTATGTACAATTAATCAAATGCAATAATTTGCTTAAACGTGCTTAAATGTAAGGTCAAGCTTATACTTTAAGAAGAAGAAATTGTACTTATTTATTTAAAGAACTTGAACTTGTTTAAAATGGGACAACACCCTCAGTCCAAGTCCCAATTCAATTTTGGAAAGAAATCATTTGCCCAATTAGATTTCAATAGTCATTCCAACAAAATTCAAAACTTCCAAATCTGCATTCCAAAGACCTTAGGCTAGAACCTAAAGCCCCCCCCCCCCAAAAAAAATTTTAAAGTGTATTTTAAAGTTATCTTATATAGCAGAATATGGCACCAGGGCATTTAAAAAATGTCATGTGTGTACCGATGTACAAAGGGGATTCCATTTTTCGAAATTTCTCGTCACTTTTTAAAAAAAATTTCTTTGATTGATACCCACCTAATACTCACCAGGTATCGTGGGGAAAAAATTTAAATAAAAAAATTGACTGGGCTTTTCGCTAAGTGATGCCCACAGAGCAAGGCATTACCAAAATAAGAAGCCCCTCAGCTCTGCCTGGGGAGGTGCTTATTTCAATAATGCCCTGCTCCTAGGGCATTTACCCTACACATAACCTACCCTGCCACCAGTGAAACAGACCCCAGCAATTATCATGTTGGTACTTAGCAGCAGCTTTCTTTTCTCATTTCTTTTTTTCAAATTTTGTGATGGAGCCAAACCGGTGATCACCAACAAGAACACTTAGAAATATTTGGCTACCAACTAGAACTTGTTGCAGACATCTGGCAATTTCATTAAAAAACTTATACCAAGAGAAATAGGATCATTTTTTCACAAAATTCCTTTGTATGTGTTGAAATCAAATATACCAGAATTTTTCAAAATAAAAAACGACCAGTTGGTTCAAGACACCTACAGGTTCATTGAGGCTTTTGAAATAATTGAAACCAGAAGTTGTTTGATTCTGATTTTTGAAACAAAAACCAGAACTGATGATTATTAGCAAAATCAAATACCCGCCCCAACAATGAAACCAACAGTTGTTCGATTCTGATTTTTGAAAGAAAAACCAAAACTGATGGTTATTAGCGAAATCAAATACCCGCCCCAACACTGGAATTTTCTAATGTGTGAATTCAACAATCCCATCTAGGGTAGACTAACTGGTGAGCAAACACTGAAGCGCTCAGGGCAGGCCGGATCCAAGGGGAGGGCTTCCTTGTTGCCAGTGTTTCTGGTGTCCAAACAAACTTGAACCCCTCATCTTGGTGCATCTGACACACTAACAATTAATGAAAACGGATTAGAAATGAGAAAGTTACGACCCCCCAAAGTAAAGGGAGTCAAAAATTCAAAAAAACAAACCATCGAACATTACAAAGGCTGATTTGGGAACACTCAAAGAATTGTTTGTATGTTGCTCTCTTGCTATAAGAGTTCAAAGATGATTTGTAAACTTTCAGGTGGCTCTTCTATAGCACTTTAAATCGTTTAAAATAAATAAGAAATAAGAAAGTTATGAGGTTTGAAAATAGTAGGGGTCCAAAGAGAGAAAAAAAAAAAACATGTTTTGTAAGTTGGAAAGCTTATTTTTTTCATTGCTCTGAAGAATAAGTAATTTTTGTAGGGCGTGAATGCACTTCAAAGATGATTTCTACAGCTTGAGGTAGCAGTCTCATAACATTTTGAATCATTCAGAATGAAGCACATACGATGAAGGTATAAATAAATGTTCGGTCATAGGCAGGCGATCGATGATGGGCAGGTCTCCCCTATCCCAAATGTTGTGCTCTATCTTCTCTGATTTCAGCTCCACCTAATTCTTTCGTCACCTCTTACATAGAAAGTCCCTTAGTCTTCAATTATTTTCAAGAATGAGCATCTCCACCCACACCTTCCTATCTGGAGCTTTCATGAATGTTTGCCACATCCACCATACAGTGTTAATTATTCCCTCAACCTTCTCACCCATAATACACATGAACAACAAGTGGACAATATACACATGTTAGAGAGCCTTTTTAAATGCCACCGCCTGGTGCAATCCAAAACAATCATATGTTTGTACTGGGGCCAGTTGGAGGGCATTGATTTTTGGGGGCATATTTACACGCCCAAAGTGAGTTCCACACTATTTGACTACTGTACTGTAATGAACATGCAATTTTTGATTGCTGTGGGTAGAGATAGTTAAGGCAGGTTCACACCCAACAGTAGAACACGCTGTACTGTGGATAAAGTGCAGTATTCAAATAGTGGTGTGAAAATGGATTTGGATATCCTGACTGTTATGGTGACCTCTGTTCTTTAATTAGTTTCTCACTGACCAAACGGTGTTCCTCACTCGTTGGCGGTCCTCGAGCAAGCCTACTGAATTCTTTTTGTAGAGCATGTCCACCCACAACCCCTATTTTTTTGGCCTCTGCCAAATTTTTTTTTTTTATCACATCCAACATGAAATAATTGATAATTAATATGAGTGTCAATTGTTGAAACCCTGGCAAACTTCATAAAACAAAACATCTAGCATGATTGGAAATGATGATGAAACCCTGCCAACCATAAATTAACCAAAAGCGCCCAAAAAAGGGGAAAACAAGGAACAAAATGGAAGGACCCACTTCCCACAAGATAAATAGACCACCTAAGAGTGATGCCAACGACAAGGGCACCATCAAGTTTCCAAACCCCCTCCTGTCATGAGAAGCATATCAAATAATGAAAGGAGGAGAAAAGAAGGAACAACGAAAGAGAACCGTAGTTCAAGCCAGAAAAGCAATGCCCAAGGTGGGTCACTAAGGTGCAAATTATATTAACTATCTTTTTTTTTTTTTCACTATGATAAAACCTTGGATTTTTAATTATATCCATAATTGCATACATGACATTCATCCTTACCTTACCTAGAAAATTAAACAAAAATTTTATCTATCTATTTTACCTTACCCTACCCAACTATCTATCAAATTTAAACAAAAGTTTAACCTAGCCTACTTAACCTAGCCTAGTCTAATCCTCTAGGCATGTAAATAGACTTTGAAAATGTAAGGAATTGAATGAAGTTCACCTCCATGATGAAAAATGAAGTTCTTAACTAATGCAATATTGCACATTCATAATGTAATTATTTTTATTTAATAACATATTATTATGAACATGTTTATTTCAAATTTTTTTGCAATACTTATGTAATTAGGTAAGAATGTAAATAATAGATATTGTAAGTTTCAATAATGAGATGAACAATATATTTTGATAGATTTACCTAGTTAAAATTCACCCATCTATTACCTACCTACCAACCACCTACCTACTTATCACTAGCCTTAAACTCACCTATCACCTACCTACCTACAACCCCCCCATCTATAACCTACATACTTACCTAAATACCAATTTACAACATATGTATTACCAATTCACAACCTACCTATTATGATGAAAGCATGATAAAATATTAAAAAAAGGAAGAGTTAAAAAAGACAATAAACAAATGGTCCAATTTTTTACACAAGTAGAAAAAAAAGATTGAAAATAATTGAAAATAACATAATAAAAACATGATGCTTTTCTTTGAATTTATAGTGAGGTGATTATAAAGTTTAAGAAACTTTAGTACAATAAAAGTAAATGATATGTTTGAGAATGATTGGTCAAATTGAGTTTAAACATATTTTTCAATTAGAAGTTTGATGTATTATATTATAATATTTGAACGTTAAAAACTTATAAGTACATTTTAAAACTATATCATTTTGAAAATGAAGAATATTCAATAATTCATTTATTTTCACTTACTTGTATAAGTTTGGACAACCTAAAAAGCCAATAAAATAAAATAATTATTAAAACAAAATCTACTTGAATGCATATTAAATATGTGAATAATCAATATTATTGTGATAAAATTAAAGATTATCTTCATGTTGATCATTAAATAAAAAAACATTTCTACTTTCAATACATTAAAACTTGTGTATGGCTACTTGTTTTTTTTTGAATGATGAGGAGCAAAAAATTGTTTACTTTTCCTTGCCAACACCCATTAATCACTTATGTATGCATCTATTACCAACTTACCTAATTTACATAGCTTTAGTCTATGGCATATACATCATTAGTTTAATTTTGATATTAAATTAACTTCAAGATGATAAATATTACACATGTAATCTTAGTTATGGCAACAATTGTTGATTATAGGGTATTATAATCATGTAATATGATTATAATCACAAAATGTGTTAGTCACGGATGTTCAATTTAAACATAGTGTTTTGGTTTGTGCAATTTGACATGATCATAGTTTCAACTTAGGATTTCATCCTAATCCCATTAGGGAGTTTCACATTTTATTTCATGTTGGGAGTTAGGGGTCTACCTTGGATTTGCATTTTATTCACTAATACAAAATTGGGGTGTAATTCATAGCCTAAATAATATGAAGCCTCAAAAGTGAAATAAATTTATTGGGCCCTAATCATTTCACCTTAGTTAAAATTATGTTATTATGGGGTCATTATGTAATCATCATGTTTTACTATTAGTTAAAATAATTCAATATAATAGATAGGCTTGTTTTGATGTTATCACTAGACATGTTGTACATAACTAGGAAAAAGTAGGTTGGAATGTATGTAGGTAACCCTTAAATAGCCTACATAACCCTTAAATAATCATATATTAAGTAGGCCCTAAGTAGCCTATGTCACCCCTTCTTATACTTTAGGTAGGTGTTAAATAACATACATAGACCTTAGATAGGCACTTGTTATCCCCATGTAGGCCCTAAATAGGTTATGTGACCCCTATTTAAACCTATGTTTTCCCTAGATAAACCCTATGTAGCCACATAGACCTAGGTAATTTACATAGTCCTTAAGTTACCCCATGATAATTAACCCTTAAGTAATTTACAGAGCCCTTACCTATGGTAGCCACTAGGTAGGCGTACAAAACCCTAAAGTAGTCCCTAAGTAAGCCTATGTTGTCCCTTGATAACCTTTTATGTAAGTTTAGGTAGCCCTTAAATAACCCTTTGTAGACCTTAAAATAGTTTTTTTGGTAGCCTAAGAAGCCCTAAGGTAGCCCCTAGGTAAGCCTTTTATGTAAGTTTAGGTAGCCCTTAAATAACCCTTTGTAGACCTTAAAATAGTTTTTTTGGTAGCCTAAGAAGCCCTAAGGTAGCCCCTAGGTAAGCCTATGTTGGCATTAAGTAAGCCTTTAAATAAATTTAAATAGACTTATGTTGGTCATAAATATGTGTAAGTAAGGTTTAAATAAGCCCTAGGTTAACCTAACTTACCTAGGCTTACTTAGGTTAAGGTACATTAAATAGAGTGGGTGAATGCAAGTTGTAGTGGCTTACTTTTTGTGTCCCATTGCAATTTTCAATAGGGTGTAATGAATTAACATGTCATCAACATGCCATAAAACCATTTATATGCACAATTGAGACTTGGTTTAAGACTTTCAACTTCAATAAGAAACTAACTATATAATTTGTGCACAATAAATGTGCACCCATTATGTAGTAATGGACTTTTAAAGTGAAAACATATGGATTGTCCCAACCATTTGCACTTCCCATACACATGAAATTTTCAATATCATTTTTTGAAAATATGTCTTATAAGGACTTAATATTTGATAGATGAAAGAAAAACAAACATAGATTTGAAAACTTCATTATAAAAGTTTTAACCAAAATGTAGTTATGGACTTTTGAATGACCAAAATCTGAACCTTATTTTCAAAAGTCTTTACATGGGTCATTTTTTGTTGGATTGATGATTTTTTTCCTTGTAAAATTTATGTCAAAAAGATGTCTAAGTGGGTATATTTTCATATAATTTAATTAGCTCATTAACTAACCCATGGTTCCCCATTTATGTTAATTCGACACCAAAAATTGAATTTTTAGGGACTTTATATTGGCCAAAAATGAGCCATTTAACCCTACATCTACTCGAGTATGTTGAATAGGCTACTAAAGAAGGATAAAAAGTTTTTTTATTAAAATGTGATGATATAATTATTTCACCCAAACAATAAAATAAAATGCAATGGTAGGGAATTTGTCCTTCAAAGTGGAAGTGAAGGGCTCAAATTTTAATTCTTGCCACTAAGTTAGGTGCTTAGTTGGTTAAGTTGGCTAAGAAGCGTTTTTTAAAGTTAGGTGGCATGGCATAGTTTAGGAACTAAGAAGGTAGCATAATGAATTTATAATGTCTATAACAACTAGTTCTTATTCACTAGGGGTTGGCTAGTTTCACCATGGAAAATTTGTTCAAATTCATTCAAAATGTAATGAAACACATAGTGAACTTGGCCACATACTGTAATAATGATTACAAAATCAATAATCAAAAAGGTTTTTTACCCAAATATCATTTAACAAATCTAGGGATGCATCATTGAAAATTAAATATTGGTTTTAATTCAATCCTCAACACTTTATATTGACATGTTGGAGGATCAATTTAATTGTAGGTTGGACTTAAATTTTTGGTCATTCCAAAATCCCCAAAACCACCTACATTGTTTGGTACTTTTGTAAAGGTCAATTGTTTGTTTCATTGATGACTTTTATTTCTAAATAAGTTGTTTGAACTTTGAATATGCACTAAAATTGCCGAATTCTCACAAATATCAACGTATTCCATGCTAAATTTGGTTTGTCAAAAGCTTTTTTGAACTTCATGAATTTCCTTTTTCCATCCTCCTTACGTACTTTTGTTTCACAATTACTATCTAAATTTTGACCCTAATTTTTCTTTGCAATTTATTGACCTTGTCATGACACAATGAATTTTTTTTTGGATTATTGTTGGTTTGATTACATGTTCAAATATATAAATTATGTTTATTTTTTTGTACCTATGTGAACTCATCATTCTAAAATTCATTCCAGTCACTTAATTATATTATTTTCTCCATAGATGAAGGTTTTGAAAAAACACAAAATGACATGGTAAGCAACATGAGATATTGGTGAGGGGTGGGTGACATGGAAGGTATTTTCCAACTTACAAAGGTGGCCCTATGAAAAGATAGGTTGTAAACATGAAAATGACAATGAACCATAATATGAAACATGCTTAAATATAATCCAACCATGCATAAAATGAAAACTTGAACAAGGCCATAAAGTTTACAATGTGAGCAATCAAGTAATATTGATTGATTGTAATATGGAAATGATGAATTACAAGGTTGCACATTATTGAACCCAATCTTGAATTAGGATGCATCATTAACTTAACATAGATCACACCCTTTGAAGAGACATCATTTTGTTACATAATTAAATTCTATAAGGTCCCATGGTAAATTCACAAAATTTCCAAAATTTGACACCCAAACTTTGAAATGCCATCAATTTCAAGAAATACCCAATTTGGACATGAAACCCAAATTTTATAACCCAAATCGGCAAAAATTCAAATGTTATAGGGTGTTTGCACACTATGGTGACCTTATATGGACTCCACAATGGCAGTTTTTTTAATATTCCTTAGGTACAAGAAAATAAATAAAATAAGATACATTGAAATAATAAAAAAGGGATTCATTTATCTAAAGCTATCATAATCAACCTTCTAAAATGAAAAAATCAAATCAAAATTGTGGATAACCAATAAGTAATGGACTTTTGAATTTTGCCCACATTTTTTGTCACACTTGCAAAACTC
>Ga0116231_10007013_pt1 | contig 21003 bp, 7 predicted proteins | sample S1TSphgellanicum_2_FD_89695 | JGI IMG/M metagenome (GOLD analysis project Ga0116231, IMG submission 89695) | Host-associated microbial communities from peat moss isolated from Minnesota, USA - S1T2_Fd - Sphagnum magellanicum MG | ecosystem: Host-associated > Plants > Peat moss > Unclassified...
AAGGGCACGACCACGGCCGGCGCCTATGCCATCCAGACCGGCGGCAACGGCGGCGGCGGGCGGGCCGGCGCCAGCGGCGGCGCGGGTGCCAAGAGCGTGCTGAACAGCGCGGTCAGCGGCAGCACGGCGGATGGCCGGCTCACGCTGAACCAGACTGCGACGGGCGGCAATGGCGGCTATAGCAATGGCGGCACCGCGGGTGCCGCCGGCGCGGCGACCTCGAACGAGATATTTAGCGACACGACCAGTGCCAGCCAGTCCGGCACAATCACTGGCGCCAGCACGGCCAATGGCGGCAATGGCGGCGCCGGCCAGGGGGTTTCGGCCGGTGCGGCGGGCGGTGCCGCCTCCGCATCCATCACGCTCACCGGTGCGAACCTGGTCAATCCCACGGCCAACGCCACTGGCGGCACTGGCGGCGGCCAGAACGCCACCGCCAATGGCGGTGCCGGTGGTGCCGCGAGTGCCTCTGCGACAGGGTCCAGCACCACAACCGGCGCCTTCGGCGGCACCGCCCAAGCCACCGCCACAGGCGGTAATGGCGGCAACGCCACCGGCACCGCGGGGAAAGGCGGTGCCGGCGGCGCGGTGAGTTCCACCAGCGCCACCATGACCGCCGCCTCCTCCACCAGCGGCACCGCCACGGCGGAAGCGAGCGCCACCGGCGGTACCGGCGGCAACGGTATCGGCGCCGGCTTGTTTGGTGGCGCTGGCGGCATCGCCAGTGGCACCACGGCACGCGCGACGGGCTTTCAAGCCTATGCCAAGGTCTCGCAGACGGGCGGTTCGGGTGGCAACGGCACTGGCGGGGCGAGCGGCGGCACGGGCGCGGTCAGTTCGCTCACCAATGCGGTCAGTGGCACCGCAACATTCGGCACGCTCACGCTCCGCCAGTCCGCCACCGGCGGCACGGGCGGCAATACCGCCGGTGGCACCGGCGCGGTGGCGGGCGCGGGCGGCGCCGGCACCTCCGATCTCACCTTCCCCGCCACCGGCAGCGCCTCGGCTGTCACGTTGCGGGGCTACAGTCTTAGCTCTGGTGGCAATGGCGGCACCGGCACAAGCGGCCTCGGTGCGAGCGGCGGCGTGGGCGGCACTGCGCAGGCCAGCGATGCGCTGAGCGGCACCGGCAAAGTCTATGCGAATGCGACAGCCACTGGCGGCCAAGGCGGCGCGGGCATGGGAACCGGCCATGCCGGCGGCGCCGGCGGCTATGCCAGCCTCAGCACGGCCAGCGCCGCAGGCTCTGCCTTGGCTGGGGCCTATGTGAGTCAGACCGGCGGCGAGGGCGGCCGCGGCACTGCGGGGGCCGGGGGTGGCGCCGGCGCCAAATCCGTTCTGATCAACGCGGCTACTGGCACCGCGCCCAATGGAACGCTGAACCTCAAACAGAGTGCCACCGGCGGCGCCGGCGGCTACAGTGCCGGCGGCACCGCTGGCGCGGGCGCCACCGCAGAGTCGGAAGACAGTTTTAACGACACCAAAAATGCAGGCACCGCGGCCACTCTGAACGGCACCGCTCTCGCCACCGGCGGCGCGGGCGGCGCGGGTTCCGGCGCCAGTTCGGGTGCTAGCGGCGGCAAAGCCATTGCACTTATGAGTCTGACGGGCGCCGGCCTTGTCAACCCGACGGCGACGGCAAAGGGCGGCTATGGCGGCAATGGCGGCCAAATTTCGGGCAGCGGCAGTGGCGGCGCAGGCGGATACGCCAACGCCAAGGCGAGCGGCACCAGTTCCACCACGGGCAGTTCAGGCGGCACGGTCACGGCCACAGCGACCGGGGGCAATGGCGGCCAAGCGTCTGGAGTTACCGGCAATGGCGGCGCGGGTGGCGCTGTTATCGCAGCCAGCGCCACGGTTACCGCCGCCTTTGCCGGTGCCGGCCGCGCCTATGCCACCGCCGAAGGCGTCGGCGGCACGGGCGGCAATGGCACCGGCACGGGTTTCAGCGGCGGTGTTGGCGGCGCGGTCGGTGGCACCACCGCCTCCGCTTCGGGCTACAAGGCCTACGCACTGGCCAGGCAGACCGGCGGGCAAGGCGGCAACGGCACCAATGGGGCCAGCGGCGGGGCGGGGGCGGCCAGCACGCTGACCAATGCCGTGACCGGTGCGTCCCATGGCGGCTATCTGCAGCTGACGCAAACGGCGACCGGCGGCCTGGGCGGCAATACAGCCGGCGGCGCTGGGGCCACGGCGGGTCTCGGCGGCGATGCCAATTCCGCGCTGACATTTCCCTCAACCGGTTCATCTCCTGTTACCCCGCTGAGGGGTTACGGCAATGCCGCGGGCGGCTATGGCGGCAACAATACCGGCGGCACAGGGGCTGCGGGCGGCACGGCCGTGGCGACGATCGCCATGGACGGGGCAGGCACCGTTCTGGCGCACGCTAATGCGACCGGCGGTGAAGGGGGCAGCGGCAGCGGTGCTGGGGCGAGTGGAGGCGCCGGCGGTTATGCCTCGCTCAGCACAGCCAAGGCCATAGGAACCGTCCAGGCCGCTGCCTATGTTAAGCAGACCGGGGGCGCGGGCGGCCGCGGCAATGCCGGCGCCAGCGGCGGCGCGGGAGCCAAGAGCGTGCTGACCAACGCGGTCAGCGGCTCCGCCGGCAATGGCGCCCTCATCCTCGAGCAGAATGCCAAGGGCGGTGCGGGCGGCTACAGTCTCGGCGGTAGCGCGGGCGCCGGTGGCGCCGCCACCTCCTCGGAAACTTTCGACGACACAAAGAACGCGGTTGCCGCCGCCTCCGTTACCGGCGACAGCACGGCGACCGGCGGGGCTGGCGGCAATGGCGGCGGGGCAAGCAGCGGTGGCGCGGGCGGCGCCGCGTCAGCTACCCTCGCGCTGACCGGATCGAACCTCGTCCCTGGCGCGGCCCTGGCGACCGGCGGCTATGGCGGCAATGGCGGCCAAGACTCGGGCACTGGCAGCGGCGGTGCAGGCGGCAGCGCCAGCGCCACGGCGAGCGGCACCAGCAGCACGACACTGACTTTCGGCAGTGAGCTGCAGGCCACCGCCGATGGCGGCAATGGCGGCAATGCAAGCGGCCTCACCGGCAATGGCGGCGCCGGCGGCGCGGTGACGCAAACGAGCGCCAGGGCGGTGGCCGCTTCCGCCACCGCGGGCCGCGCCTATGCCTACAGCGAGGCCAAGGGCGGCGCCGGCGGCGCTGGCCTGGGCAGCGGATTCAAGGCCGGGGCCGGCGGCGCCGTAAGCGGCACAACCGCCTATGCCTCCGGCTTCAACGCCTATGCCGAGGCCAGGCAGATCGGCGGCGCCGGCGGCACTGGAACGAACGGCGCCAGCGGCGGTGCCGGGGCCGCCAGTGCGCTCACCAATGCCGTGAGCGGCGCGGCCAATGGCGGCTTTCTGCGTTTGGTGCAAACCGCGGATGGCGGCGGGGGCGGCAATACCGCCGGCGGCACCGGCGTCACGGCGGGCCTCGGCGGCAACGCCAGTTCCGCGCTCACATTTCCTGCAACGGCCGCGGCATCGTCAGCGACCCCGCTCACCGGCTATAGCACCGCTGCGGGCGGCTATGGCGGCAACAATACGGGCGGCACCGCCGCTGCTGGCGGCAAGGCCACGGCGACCATTGCGCTCGATGGGGCGGGCAGCGTGGTTGCCAACGCCAAATCGACCGGCGGCACCGGGGGCAACGGAACCGGCGCTGGCGCGAGTGGCGGCGCCGGCGGCTATGCCGCGCTCAGCACGGCCAAGGCGACAGGGACAATCAAGGCCGGTGCCTATGTAACGCAGACAGGTGGCGCGGGTGGCCGCGGCAATGCCGGCGCCAGCGGTGGCGCGGGTGCCAAAAGCGTGCTGACCAACGCCGTCAGCGGCTCCGCCGCCAATGGCGCGCTTGTGCTGAACCAGGCGGCGGTGGGCGGGGCTGGTGGCTACAGTGCCGGCGGCACCGGTGGCGCCGGCGGTGCCGCCACCTCCTCGGAAACATTCGACGACACCAAGAACGCGGTTGCCGCCGCCTCCGTTACCGGCAACAGCACGGCGACCGGGGGTGCGGGCGGCAACGCAATCGGGGCAGGCAGTGGTGGCAACGGTGGCGCCGCCGTCGCGAGCCTCATGCTGACCGGATCCTATCTCGTGCCTGGCCGGGCCATGGCCACCGGCGGCAGCGGCGGGGGTGGCGGCTATCAATCCGGCACCGGCAGTGGGGGCGCCGGCGGCAGCGCCAGCGCCCATGCCCAGACCAGCAGCGATACAACCGGCAGCTTCGGGTCCCGCGTCTACGCCTATGCCACCGGCGGCACGGGCGGCGGCGCCCGTGGCCTGACCGGCTCTGGCGGCGCCGGCGGCGCCGTTACCGCGGCGACCGCCACGGTAGCGGCGGCCACCGCAACCGGTGGCCGCGCCTATGCCTATGCCGAAGCCAAAGGGGGGGCGGGCGGAAACGGCCTGGGCAGCGGGCAAAAAGGCGGGGCCGGCGGCCAGGTGAGCGGCGCCTCAGCCAGTGCCACCGGCTACAATGCCAAGGCGGTCGCCGTACAGAAGGGCGGTTCCGGCGGCAACGGCACGAACGGCGCCAGCGGCGGCGCGGGTGCCGGCAGCACCTTGCTGAATGCCGTCAGTGGCGCCGCCGATGGCGGCTATCTGCGTCTCCTGCAGACTGCCGATGGCGGCCATGGCGGCAGCGGGAGCGGCAGCGCGGGCGGCGCCGGCGGCAATGCCAGTTCCACCATCACTTTCCCATCCGGCACCGCGCCCGCTCCGGCCCCAACTCTGGTGGGCTACGCCTACGCCAATGGTGGATACGGCGGCGCCTGCCCGGGCGGCGTGGGCGGCGCGGGCGGAACCGCCACCGCCGGCGGCAGTTTTTCCGGCGCCGGGAAAGTCACGGCGACGGTCAAGGGCGCGGGCGGCGATGGCGGAACCGGCATCACCCAAGGGGCCGGCGGCGCCGCCACCTCGGCGGCAACTGCCATCTCCACCGGGCTCGCTTCAACCGATACATCCACCGCGACAGCAACCGCGACCGGCGGCACCGGTGCCGCGCCCGGCGCCGCCAAGGCCACCGCCGCCGCCACCACGGCCGCAGGCCAGACCGCCAGCGCCACCGTTTCGGCGACCGGCGGCACGATCACCACCGGCACCACAGCAACGACGGCAGGCACCGGCTTCGTTGCCGGTGTGACCGCGACGACCACGGCCACCGGCAACGGCGCCATCAGCGCGGTGAGCAATGCCGCGATCGCGGCCGGTTTCCTCGGCTTCAATCAGGACGGCAACAACGCTTATGCGACCGCGGCCGGCCTGCCGAGCCCGGGCATCATTCCGCCGAGCGACACGGCTGTCTATGACACATTCATCGACACCCCGTTCCAACTGGTGGGTGCAGGCAGCATCGGCGCACGATCGCTCACGACCTCCTCCGGTCCGCAGACTTACAGGATCAGCACGTCCTGGACGCTCAACACGGCCCAGCTCGGCGGCACGCTGGATATTGGCCTGCTGACCAACGAGGCCTTCGGCAGCGGTTTTGCATCGCTGACCTTTTCAACTGACGTGAACGGCGCCGAGGTCGGCTCGACCCAGGATTTTACCACCCTTGCCGCGGCGGAGACCTTCTTTGCCGACGATCTGCTGGATCTCGGGGCGCTCCCCTCCGGGCCCAGCGTCACTGTGACGCTCAATTTCGATCTGCAGACGACCGGCTCGGCCAACGGCTTCGGCATGGAGTATGTGCTGGGCGCCGCGAGCGTGCCGATCATCACCGCGCCGGCGACGGCAAACGTGGTCGTCACAAAATCCTCGCAGATCGCGGGGATCAGCCTGGCGGAAACCGGTGCGCTCGCGACCGAGACATTTACCCTCACGCTCACCGATACCAGCGGATTGCTGAGCTACGTCGGCAACCCCAATCCTGCCACCACCACCCTGAAACTCTCCGGCACCTTGGCCACGATCCAGGGCGAACTCGCCGATATCACGGATACGGAACCCGCCCTCGGCACCGATACCATCACCCTCTCGGCCACCGATCAATACGGCAGCAAAAGCCTGCCCGTGACGATCAAGGTAACAACGCTGCCCTTCCCGACCATCACGGCGCCCGCCACGGCGACGGTGGGCGTAGGCCAGACCAATCCGATCGCCGGCATCTCTCTTGCAGAAACCGGCGCCACCACGGGCGAGATTTTTACCGTGACGCTCGGCGACAGCGCCGGCATCCTCTCCCTCTCGCAGGCCGCCGCCGCGGGCAGCACGGTCTCGGCGCCCGGCACCATGCTCACCATCACCGGCACACTGGCCGAAGTGAACACCGATCTCGCGCATCTTCAGGATAAGGATACGACGGCGGGATCGGACAATATCGACATCACGGCGACGGATGCCAACGATACGCCGGCCACGCCGGCAACCGTGGCGGTGACAGTGAATGCGGCCCCCGACCTGACCCTGCCGGCCGGCCAGGGCGTCGCCGCCGATATCGCGGCGCTGCTGACCGGGCTCAGCCTTGCCGAGAGCGGCAATTCCACCGGCGAAACCTTTACGGTCAATCTCGCCGGCAATCTCGCCACCAGCGGCATCACGCTCGGCGCGCCCAGTTCCGGCCATTATGGCACCGATAGCCTGACGTTCAGCGGCTCGCTCGCGACAGTGAACACCGACCTCGCGGATATCTATTACCGCAGCACCACCCCCGACGAGGTCGACAACATCGTCATCACCACGACCGACAGTTTCGGCAACCAGAGCGCGTATTTTTACGAAGTCGAGACCGCGGGCCTGCTGAGCATCAGCGCGGTATCCACCATAACCCTGCCCCACAACCCCAACGGCGCGGTGATCGGCCCGGGCACGATCGCGGAGCCGCCGAGTTTCGTCGGCGAAATTTTTACGCTCACCTTGCAGGATACCACCGGCCTGCTTTCGCTCAATCCGGATACGATCCCCTACCCGCTGACACTGACCGGCAACGACACGACCAAACTGACCATGTCCGGCGCCATCTACGCGATCAACGACGCGCTGCCGCTGCTGACCGATGTCGATACCGCCAACGACACCATCACGCTCACCGCCTCCGACAGCCTGGGCCAGACAGCGACGCCGGCTAAAATCGCGGTCAGCATCGAGGCGGCGCCCGTGATCACCGCGCCCGCCACCGCCGTGATCGGCTCGGGCAAGCTCGACCCTATCAAAGGCGTGAGCCTGGCCGAAAGCGGCGCCACCTCCGGCGAGCTTTTTACCGTGACGATCACCGATGCACATGGCGACCTCTCATTCTCCAGCCAGGCACCGGGCACCACCGTCACCGGCTCCGGCACAGCCAAGCTGACGGTTCTCGGCACTCTGGCGGAGGTGAATTCCACGCTCGCCAACCTCGAGGACATTGATTCAACAACGGGCACCGACAAAATCAGCCTGAGCGGCAGCGACAACAAGGGCAATATCGGCGGCACCGCGTCGATCGCGGTGACGGTCAACGGCGCGCCGCAACTCATCGGTCCCAGCGTACTCCAGGTGAGCGTGCAAGCACCGGTGACGCCCTCGATTCTGAACTACGCCGTGACGGAAAGCGGCAGCACCGCAAACGAGACTTTCTCGGTCACGCTCACCGATTCGCATGGTGTGTTCCCGGCCTCATCCTTCAGCCTCAGCGGCTCGGAAAGCGGCGCAGGCACCAATGATCTCTCGATCAGCGGTCCGCTATCGGCGGTGAATTCCGACCTTGCCGCAGTGTCCTACAAAAATACCACGCAGGGATCCGACACGATTACCGAAAAGGTCTCCGATAGCCTGGGCGGCGAGGCAATCTACTCTGTGGGGGTCACCGTCAACGGAGCCCCCAGCATAGTGGCCCCGCCCAGCCTTACCTGGGAGAATCCCAGTTTCGGCAACGATGCCGGCAGTATTGCCGAGGCCGGCAACACCTCGGGCGAGATTTTTGGCGTCAGCATCAGCGATGCGAGTGCCACCTTCTTCACCTTCGACAACGTGGTCAGCGGCAACAACACCAACGACCTCACGCTGCAGAGCACGCTGGCCAATATCAACAACGATCTCGACGACATTTTCTGCACCGCTGCCGTCGGCACGACAGACGCGGTGACGCTGAAGGTGACCGACTCGCTTGGCGGTTCCGTTTCGGCGACCTTTGTTTTCACCATCGTGGCCGGCCCTGGTTCCGTGGGGCCGCGCTTCATTGCCGCGAGCCCGCCGCGGGCGGATGATGCGCCGGCGTTGAGGGAGTCGCTCGCCGCGTTCCATGGCGAGACGCTCGCCAATTTCGCCACCCCCGGCAGCGTGCTGCAGGCGGCAGATGCTGCTTTCTTGGAGCATGAGAGCGGCGCGGCAGGAATGCTCGCATTGCCCGATGAAGGCCATTCCGCGGCTTTCGCCTCCGGCCTGTGGGGGGCGATCCACCACGCGGTTTAGCCGCAGCGCGCTTGGGTCAGGCGGGGGGCGCCGGGCGCCAGCATCCAGGTCCGCTGGTGGGGACGGGTGGGGGTTCGTGCCGCGGAACGACAAGAAGTAGGAAGAGTCTTCTTTTTCTGAAGAAAAAGAAGCAAAAAGACTTTTATTCCTGCGCAGGGTGCAAGATGCGTTAAGTGGGCTCCATCGTTGGAGCAGCTGAGAAATAAAAGTCTTTTGCTTCTTTTCTTCAGAAAAGAAGGACTTTCTTGAACCCCTATTGCAGCGTGTGCCAGGTCTGCCCGGTGGCGCCCGGCGGCAGGGTGGCCTCGAACACTCCGCGGGCGATGGCGCGGGCCACCACATCGGCCGCGGCGGCGCCGATGCGGGCAATCAGGTAAGGGCGCTTGGGTGTGTCGGGCAGGTTCAGGCTGGCGGTTGACAAGCCGAACACCACGTCGCCATCGAACGGGCAGTGAACGGGGCGGATGGCGCGCGCCAGGCCATCCTGCGCCATGATCGTGACGCGTTTCATGTCGTCGGCATCCAGCGCAACGTCGGTCGCCACACAAGCAAGGGTGGTGTTCTGCCGCGCGCCGGGGTTGGTTTTTGATTCGCCCCAATCATCGGTTTCCACCAGGTTGGAGGCGGGGCCGAGGCCGCCGAATTCCCGCCCCACCTCCAACGGGGCGGCCCAGAAATGCCGGCCGCCCGGCACCACCACGGAGCCAAAGCAATTGACGGCGACAAGGGCCGCGATCGTCATCCCATCGGCGGTGCGGATGGAGGCGGAGCCGATGCCGCCCTTCAGCGCCCCCGCGCTGGCACCGTATCCCGCGCCGGCGGTGCCCAGCGCGAACGCCACCGAGGCGCGCTGGGCCGCTTCTATGCCGAGCCGGCGATAGGGTGGTTCCATGCCCCATGCCTTGTTGCCGTGATTGGCCAGATCATAGAGGATTGCGGCCGGCACGATCGGCGAACGCGGCACACCCGGCATCGTTGTCACCATAAAACCCCGGCCCTGGGCGCCGAGCCAGGCCGCTACCCCATCTGCCGCGGCAAGCCCATAGACGGAGCCGCCGGAAAATACCACCGCATCCACCGAATGCACCAGGTTCCAACTGTTCAGCGCATCGGTCTCTCGCGTGCCGGGGCCGCCGCCACGCACATCCACGGCGCATACGGCCCGGTCTTTCGGCAGGATCACAGTCACGCCCGTGCGGGCGCCTGCATCCTGCGCCTGGCCGACCAGCAGGCCTGGCACGTCGGTGATCAAATTGCGTGGCCCAGGTGCAGCCCGCAAACCCCGGCATGCCAGAGCCGCAGCAAGACCTGCGAGCACCGTGCGACGGTTCATGGAAATACCTCCGTAATCCAAAGGTTGAAGAAAGACCTTCTTTCTTGAGGAAAAGAAGCAAAAGACCTTGATACCTCAGCAGCTCATCATTGAATGGCCATGGCCCGGATCTATCCGGTGGCGCAGGAATAAAAGTCTTTTGGTTCTTTTCTTCAGAAAAGAACATACTTTTTTATTATTCCGTTTGGATCGACCTAGAAACGCACCGTTGCCCGCAAGCCATAAGTCGCGGGCAGCCCGGCCGTGGCAATGTCGTCGCCCGCAACAAAATAGTTGCGGTCGATATCATACCGCTTGTTGAAAATGTTCTGTCCATAGAGTGAAATCGTCCATGAGTTGTCGTTTGGGCTGAAACTCACATGCGCGTTCACCAGCGTATAGCCGGCCACATTGTAGAGCGCACCGAAGAGTGAGTTGTAGGTTGTCCGAAGGCTGTAATCCACGTCCAAGGTAAGGGCGTAGCGATCGAAGCCGGTGCGATAAACTGCCCCGCCATTGGCAGTGAATTTCGGCGCCGGCAGCGCCTCGCCCGCCCTGTTGAGATAGACACCTACGAAATCGGGTGTTTTCCCGCGGCTGATATTGGTTGCTGATTGCAGCGAGCTGAATTCATCAAAAGCGCCGACCGATTCTGCCACACTTTGCGTCAGTGTCAGCCCGGGGAGCGGTGACCAGCTGACCTCCATTTCACCGCCGAAGAGATGCGAGCGTGGCGCGTTTACGATGGAACCCACCAGGCCCGTGGTGGCATTCAGCACGGCGGCCTGAATTTGTTCATCATGATAATCGTAGTAGAAGGTATCGATATTCAGGCGCAGATTGGCCGCAGGGATATCCAGCTTGTTGCCTAGCTCATAGGCCAGCAAATCCTCGGGCTGGAAGGGGGCCGTGCCCACCGCGGCGGTTTTGGCGTTATATGTGGTGAACCCGCCCGATTTCAGGCCCCGGCTGGCTTGCGCGTATATCATGTCGCTGGTGAAAGGGAGGTATTGCAGCTCAAGTTTTCCAGATGGCTTAGTGTAGCTTGTACTTTGGGATGCTGTATTGGCGGGGTTGATCGCCTCGCCGCCCGCAAGAACAAACGAACCGAAATTATCGAGATTGCGCTGCTCATGTTCCAACCTGAGGCCGCCAGTGAAGGTGAGCCTATTCGTGATCTTGGCGCTGACCTGGCCGAAGCCGCTCATGGTGTTCACCGCCTGGGAATACCGAACTTCGGTGTCGATGCCGTAAATCTGGTCGAAGCCGCCACGGTAGATATCGGCTAGATACTGGTGCGCATAATAAATACCGGCCAGGGTGGTGAACGGCCCTGCGGTGTTGGATGTGAAGCGAAGTTCGTTGGCGTACACATTCGCACGGGTGCTGAAATACACATCGGCCAGCGCCAGAGGCGAAGCATCGAAATCGTCGTATTCCTGCCGCCCGGCGTAATCGTAACTGACAAGATCGCTCAGCTTGCCGGCATCAGTCATCTGGTCGATCCGCAGGTTGATACCCGCCGTATCGATATGGCTGAACGGCTTCGTGTTCGGCTCTATGCCGACTTCCCGCGCGAAAAGCGGCGATGTTCCCCAGACCGTGTCGTCGCGATCGGGGTCGGTGGCTGCGGGCGGCACATTCTTTCCCAGGTCCTCCAGCGCCGTATCCGGCGCGTAGAGATGCGTGCCGAGCGCGTCGGAGCGGTCGTGGCTGCCATGCAGGCCGGCTTCGATGTTCAGGCTTTCGGTGGGCTCCCAATCTGCCAGCAGGCGCAGGCCGCTGCGATTGGTGTTACCGAGCATCTGGCCATCCGGTCCGTGCTGCCAGGCGCCGCCTTGCTGGGTTTCACCGGCAAGGCGGATTTGCAGATGGGGGGCCAGCGAACCGGACAAATCACCCTCCAGCAGGGCCGAACCAAAACGCCCTGCTTGCAGGCTGAGCGATCCGCTGAGATCTTTGGTTGGCTTGTTCAGCACATAATTAACGGCGCCCCCGGTGGTGTTGCGCCCATATAGCGTGGCTTGCGGCCCACGCAGCACTTCCACACGCTGCACATCGTATATCTGGCCATTGGCCTCAAACGGTACCGGAACCGCGAACTCGTCGATATAAAGACTCACCGTGGGCGCATTGTTGCTGGCGTAATCCTGGAAGCCAACACCACGAATGGCGAATGCCAATTGCCCACTGCCGAATTGCGGTGTGACCTGCAGGGATGGCGTGAGGTACTGCAGATCGAACAGGTCGTTTACGTTATGCTTGGCGAGTTCCTTGCCGGACACAACGCTGATCGAACCGCCGAGCGTTTGCGCATTCTGTCCGCGCTTTTCTGCTGTTACCAATATCTCTTCCAGTGTAGCCGGTGGCGCTTGTCTGGCGGGCGGCGCCGCGGCGGTTGTTTGCGCGATCGCCCCGCCGGCCTGCCGGATCAGGCAGGCGAGGCTTAGATAGCCGAGCCACGGGCTAAAACGTAGTTTGGTCCACATACCGCTTGATGAAACAGAAGATCAGTGGGGCGGCTCGCAGGAAAGCCCTTCTTTTTCTGAAGAAAAAGAAGCAAAAAGACTTTTATTGCTCCGCAGGTTCCACGATCGAGGCCATGGCCGGGATCTTTCCTCCGGCGCCAGGATGAAAAGTCTTTTGCTTCTTTTCTTCAGAAAAGAAGACACTTCCTCTAATATTCCGTGTACTCTCACGCGGGCACCGTATCGCTATGAACGGACGATATGAGTTCCGCGGCCACTACCGGCTGCCCGAACAATGTGCCCTGCATGCGCCGAACACCGCATGCACGAAAATACGCTGCCTGAAGGGAAGTTTCAACGCCTTCAACGATCACCGGCACACCTATATCGTTTGCCATTTCCAGAATCGGGGGAACCAGGCGGGCGCGCGACGCCCCCGTATTCACCGTGCTGGTAAAACTCTTGTCAAGTTTTATTGCGTCGATGGTAAGATCGCTGAGATAGGTCAGGCTGGAAAATCCGGTTCCGAAATCATCTATATAAATCCTGTAACCGGCTCTGCGCAGATCGCTGATCGCCGCGCTCGCGGTCTGCACCTCGGCTGACCGCCGCTCGGTCAGTTCCAAAGCGATCTGTGATGGCGAAATGCCTGCTCCGATAATGTGCTGAGCAAGCGCCGCGTGAAATCTTTCATCGCCAAAATCATCCGCTGCAATATTGATGCTGACCAGGAAATCCGGCCGAAGACGCAGCAATGGCCCAAGTTCCTCACCCACCCGGCGGATCGCGTAGCATGTAATTTCGCCGATCATCCCGCTTTCTTCGGCAATCGGAATGAATGCGTCTGGCCCGATAGCAACACCCGTGCTGACCGGCCAGCGCATCAGCGCCTCTGCGCCCACCACCTGCTTCATGCCGACATCGAAGATCGGTTGATAATGCATAACGAGATCGCCATCCCGTACCGCTCTTCGCAGCCGGGATTCGAGCGACCGGCGCTGATTGAGCCAGGTTAGCAGGCTGAGGCTCGCGGCACTGCCGGTAAGGCCGCCGGCCAGACCGAAAATCTCGAAAGGCGCCGCGTTCTTTCGAAACATCGCCGAGAAGGGCGCCTGCAAAACCAGGCACATCATCCGATCCGTGGCGCAGGCAACGGCATTGTAGCTGCCATCGTACCAAAAATTATGTCCATCCGTGAGCAAGGCCGACGGAACGCTGATCGGCTTTCCGGCAAACCACAAGATTTGTCCGCTGGACAGGTTGACGAAAAACCGGGAGAGACTGAGATAATCCGGCGCATGAGTGGGCGATATGGGGCTGGGCCGCACGATGACAAAAGCATTGTTGTGGCCGACGATGATGAATTTGTGGCCGGGCACTCCGGGAAGTTCCGCGTAACGCCATATTATCTGGTCTGACTTCAGTATGAAGCCGGGCTTCGCAAGGGCAGGGATATCGATATCCGTGAAGCCGTAAACGGCGCTGCACGCAAGCCGGCCGTGGTTTTTGCGCACAATATCCGTGATGATCGCGGATCCGAGCACGATCGCCCGAAGATTCGCGAGGTCTGGCAGGCTGCAAGGCGGCGCTTGCGACTGATCGAGTGCGTCAAGAACGCTATTCACCTCGGCCTCCCGCGCACGCGTGGCCGAGATCAGTTCGAGGGATTCCCTGCGAACCCAATCCTCTTCGGCGCTCTCCACGACGAAGAGGCCAAAGCCCATTGCCAGCGGGCCGCCGATCATGGCGCCGGCGATAATGACGCGCATCAGCCTTCGGTGGCTGATCAACGCCTCATCCCGAAGCACCCGGCGGCGCACGGCCAAGTGCCGCAGGGCGCGAATCGGCGCCCACCATTGCCGCGGCGGTTTGGCCTTGATGGCCTCGCCTTGCTCATCCGCCGCAAGGCCATTGCGATCATCAGGGAACGAGGTGACCCTGCCAAAGGGCTGGAGTTCGACACAGCCGGGAGCAGAAGCAGAAGCTGACATCGCTCGTTATTCCTGCGTAGGGGGCAGAGAATCTACAACTTTAGCGTGTATAAAATCGTTATATGCACGCACCATTACGAAATTGCATTATTTCCACTGATCTGGCAAGAGGCTTATTTCGTTCCGCGCAATGATCCTTTGTGCGGCACGGTCAATAGCGACATGTGTAGGGCAACTCTTGAACGTGCCGCCCCGTAGGGCGGGATGGGCCGGCTGTGGATGGGGGGCGGGAGCCAAACCGTCGGCCGGACTGTTGCCGGTTATGCTACAACGCATTTAGCCTTGCACTGCTGCGCTGCTCCTGGTTCAGGGAGAGCCTTCTTTTCTGAAGAAAAAGCGTAAGCAAAAGACTGCTATCTTTCTGCCGTGCCGTTCTCCGCAAGCCATGCCCGGGATCTTTCCGCTTACGCAGGCATACGAGTCTCTTGGATCCTTTGTTCTGAAAAGAACGCCTTTATATCAAATGCCGATCACGGGATGCGTGAAGCACGTCAGGCTCCGTGCCTGTGCCGCAGGCAAACTGCCCGTCGGTTGATGCAACTTCTAACAGGAGGGACCGTTGGGCATCTGAGTATTTGAGATCGCCAGGTTAGCGCTTCACCGCTGCAAGGAGGCAACCGGCGCGCATTTTTCAGCCGGCCTCAAACGATCGCGTTGAGTCCGCCCTCAAGGAGCGGTCATGACCGTCCGACTTGACGCAATCCGTTCACTGACATGTGTGACATTGCTGCTCGCAGGCGGGGCCACCGCGCAGGCCGCCCCCCCGCCGGAACTGGTGATCACCGGGCTGGGTGCGGCCCATGTGCTTTCCCCGGCCTTCTTCGGGGCGAACATCGAAAACGCCTATGCACGCTTCAGTTGGAGCGATCCCGACGCCATCTACGCGCTCAATCGCGATGCGTTCAGGAACGTGCGGTTTCCGGGTGGCGCCTTTGGCAGCTACTATGATTGGCACAAGGGCTGGAGCTGGCCAGATTTCGAGGGCGATTCCATGCTCAACGTCGGCCCCGGCGCCGCATCCTTCAACGATACATTGAGTGGACTCGCCGCACTGCTGGGCGCCACAAACGTGCTATCTCCCATCTACGACCTCAACACTCTCACAACGTTCATCAACACGACCGGCCAAACCTGCCCGGCTGCCCTTGCCAATCCGAGTTGCTTCCAGACCAGCTACTTCACGTCGCCGGCGGGCAAGCTCGCCTGTGGCACGGTACGCCCTGCCGCCGGCACGCTTTCTTGCGGCACCTTCCTGACGGGCAACGCAAATGTTGTGGCGCCTCCGAATACCGGATCGGCCAAAGCCGACCAGATGGCAATGTTGCAAATGGCCCGACAGAAGAACTTGCCGGTTTCCTACATAGAACTCGGCAACGAGATGTTCTGGGTAAATCCCGACTTCGATGTCATGTACGCTAACGGCACCGATTACGCATCGCAGATGAATGGCTGGATTGCCGGCATTCGCGCGAGCCCCAACACGCAGATTGCCCATGCCCAGATTGCGGCAATCGGCGTTATCTCCCCTGGCGGCGTACTCGGTACACCGGATGCGGGCAAATGGGCGAACGGGCCCGCCCCTGGCGGGACTTCCTGGAAGATCTATGATTGGGACGAAGATCTTCTGAAAACGATCGACATCCAGTCGGCCACCCATCAGGGCATCAACGCCATCACCCTGCATCGCTACGACGAATCCGCCAATGCCGGCACCAGCGCCGCGGAAGTGCTGGCCTATGCGTTCAACGATTGGGCCTATATCGGTCAGGGCGATGCCGCATTGAACATTCCGGGCATACTGCACACAATTTACACGCACGGATTGCAAGCCTGGTTCACGGAATTCGGGGCGTTCAAGGACAATAGCGGCCTGCTGAACAATGATGGCACCTGGAAATCGCTGCCCGTTTTTACCGGCACCTGGCTGAAGGGCTTGTACACCTCGGAGATGATCGTGGAATTCCTCTCCGACCCGCGTGTCGGCCAGATCAGTTTATACAATTTGAACGACACGTATTTCCAGACGTCCCGCCAGACCTATTGGATTGCCGCCAACAATGTTGCCGGCCAGAATAGCGGTGCCACCGTCAGCATGAACAATCCGTCCGCGGGCAGCCTGACTGGCATCGGCCAAGCAATGAGCCTGATCGGTCCTAACCTCATCGGCATCGACAAGGCCTACCAGGTCAGTTTCCCCGGGGTCGTTATGCTGAACGACGCCGCCCCCACCGGCGACGGCAGTTCGGCCGATCCTTACCCCGACATCACCGGCATCTGGCTGCACAGATCAATCCCTGCTGCACCGCCCGCAGCCGTTGCCGCAGCCAATCCGGCGCTTGCCAATACAACCTCATCCGGTGCCTGGCTGGTGCTCAATCTCTCAGGCGAAGCCAGGCAACTCGTCGCCGATCCCGGCATGGTTACGGTGGAAAGTGTCGGTTCCCCCAGCCTGATGACGGTTGTTATCACGGACGACCGCTCCGCTACCCCATCGCTCAGTCACACGCTGGCTTTCTTGGATGGCCAGAAAGCGATTTCCATTGCGCCCTATTCGGTGAATATCATCACTTTCTACACAAAACCGTAGGCTCCTGCGCCCTCGTATGGGCGCGCGCCGCCCCGTGGCGATGACGGCGGGGCGCGAGAGCCGCGCCTTTGATCGCCTGCCTCCCCCAAGGGCTCAGTGCCACCCGCTATCGGCGCGCGGCAAATTGGGTTCCAGACCAATCCCTTTCCTTTCGGGATCGCCTGGCCTATGGACAATGGCCGCCTTCAATGAGCGGCGCGTTGATGACCTTAAGAGGCCAAGCGAGACGTGACATCGGCAGAGCCCGCATTACACGAGGCCCATCCACCCGCGAAGAAGTCCAAGGCGGCGATGGAGGCAGAGATGGGCGCATTGCGGGAGGAAAATCGGCGCCTGCGCGAAAGCACGGAGCAAAGTTCACGTGAGGTTGCGGCACTTGCCGAAAGGCTTGATGAGGTTGCACTGGCGTATAAGGCGCGTGACCAATCCTGGCTGGCCGAGCTTGACACCGTCGGTGGCGAGTTCGAGGAAGAGCGGCGGAAGATGCTGGCCGAAATTGCGGCGCGCGATGCCAGGGTGACGGCGTCGGCCGAGCGGCAGGCGGCGCTCGAGTCGGAACTTGCCGAGGTTGCGCGGCAATTGCTGGAGGAGGCAACGCCATTGCCGCGGTGGCAACCGAAGATCGTGCCGTTTCGCGCTTCGCACACGGGCTAGAGTTGGTTTGCAGGAGCCACGCGCGCAGGTGAGGAGGCGGTGGAGAGATAAAAGTCTTTTGTTTCTTGTCTTCAGAAAAGAAAACTCTTTCTAAACGAGTGGATTGCATCATTTTCCCTGTGGCACAGACGCGCATGCAAAGCTTTCCGTTTCCAGAGCCAGACCTTTCCGACATTGTGGAGGGGTCGCCGCATTTCGATCCACATTGGTACGGGTGTTTCTATGCGGATGTGGGTCGCGGCAAACTCAGCCCGGCGCGGCATTTTCAGCGCTTCGGGCAATGGATGCAACGTGGCATTTCGGCGGATCAACCGGATTCGGCCCAGTATGGGGATCTGATACGCGCTTTGCGGCGGGCGCCCACTATTTCCTACTGCATCCCCATCATGAACCGGCCGGACGATATCCGCGTCACCCTGCCAGCAAATCTGGAGGAGAACCGGGCGTTTGAAGAGCGGCTCGAGTTCCTGGTCCTCTTTTTCGATGAGGACAGGGCCACGCACGACTGGATACGGCATACATTCGCCGACGACATTAAATCCGGATATCTGCGTTTGATCATATCGCAGGAGTTGACATACTGGCATTTTGGCCGCGCCAAGAATGCATTCCGCGGGCGGCTTTCCGGCGAAGTCTATTCGAGCCTCGATGGCGACAATTTTGTCACGCGCGAGGAGACCGAACAGCTTCTTGCGGTCGCCAAGCAATATGGCAGGCATTTCGTATTCCACCATTTCAGCGGAAGCTGGGGCGATGGCACGAGCGGCCGGATCAGCATTCCGCGCGAGTTATACGAGGCGGTCGGCTACGATGCACGTGCGCTGCCACGGCAGTATGACGAGATCGACCTGATCCTCTCCATACTCATTCGCCACCGCGCCAGCAGACTTTTACGTTACGACACATCAACGCATTGCCTGAGCTCTGACATGTCCGCCAGGTTTTCGAGGGAGGCGGGCCTGGAAAACAGACCACATGTCATTATTGAGCGGATCAGGCGCAAGCCTCCGGAAAACCCCCGCGGCGAAGCCTATCTCAGGAACAATGCCGAGTGGATGGCGATGGCCAAATTCAACCAGCTATCCAGCTATTGGAAGAACCTGCCGCAAGGCCAGGCGCGCAATCACTATCTCGGGCGGATCCACCAGGCGCGCCACGAGGTCATTGACGCGTTCGCGCGCAACCGGTTGATACCCGTGATTGTTTCGGCGAAAAACGCAAGATCATGGCCGCAGGTGCAGCAGAACGACATGAGCCTGTTCTGTTGCGTGAAGAACGACGACATGTTTCTCAAGGAATTCTATCTGCACTACAAAAGAATTGGCGTGCGACACTTTTTCATCATCGATGACGGCTCGGATATTCCTGTTGGGGAAAGCCTGCCCTATCCCGATGTGCATGTGTTTCAGCCCGAGGCGGGAACGTTTGCCACCGCAAAAGGCATGTGGCTCGAGGCGCTGATGAAGCACTTCCTCGATCCTGGAATGTGGGCGCTGATCGTGGATGCCGATGAGTTCCTGGACATTGAGCCACATTTTGCTTCGCTGGCAGAGCTCGTGGCATTTGCCGAACAGAGGAGGCTCAATTTCATGCCGGCTCTTTTGCTCGATATGCTTCCCCGTGCCGGCAATACGGAAGCCGCGCCGGAATCGTTCACGCTCAATTTCCCCGATAATTGCCTTTTTCCCGGGCCGCCCGCCCTTGCCTATGCAAGCCATGCCTCGATCAACTGGGGATTTGGCGAATATGCCGCGCTTTCCTGGGCATTCGATGCCCGCTTTCACGCGTTCAATACATTCGATTCGCTTCGCAAGATTCCCCTGATTCGCACCCGCCCCGGGATGCACCTGAACCAGGGCTTCCATGATGTGCATTTCACCGACGGCACCGGCCGGATCGGCACGAGAGTCTGGGGGCAAGACATTATTCTTCCACTGCGCCACTACAAGATCGCCAAGCTTTTCTCGCAGAATTTGCGCGCGCATGCCACACAGCATATGCTGAATTACCACCACAGAACCGCCGAGAATATCGCCAGGATTTTTTCCGGTGACGATGCGGATACGCGTTCAGCCTTGCTCTCCCTGCCGCGGGTACAATATGCGCCTGAAGCGTTCCTTGCCGAAGTGCGTGAACGATGCCGTTTGGCTGAAGGTTAAGAAGGACTCTTCTTTTCTGAAGAAAAAAGCAAAGGGCTTTTATGTCTGCGCTGTGCCGCATCAGGATCCGGCTATGGCAAATACTGTATCGCTGCTGAGCCCGTCTGCCAAGTGTATGCGATAGAACTCCAAATCCTGAGACGTCAAATAGTCCCGTGGTTCAGCGATCGCGAGCCGATTGCCGAATTGGCTGCGCAGCAGACGCTTCACGTCGTTGCCGTCGTAGCCATCGGAGATCTTGCCAGCTTGCCCATCCGCAGCAGCTGGCGCCACCTTGATCGGAATGGTAAACAGCATATGGCCTGTCTCCTTTAGGCAAGCCGAAAGATTTTGAAGGGCAGATGCTAAATTGCCAGCACCCGGATGGAGCAGATGCATGTGCAGCAGAAGATCGAACCGTGCTCGCAAATGTGCGCCAGGCGACCGGGCGCACAACTCGGCACAATCGATTTGCGCAGTTTCCGCCCCTTCTTGCGGGCCTGGCCTTCTGTAGTCAGCCGCCAAGGGTTGAATGCGCTGTGCCATCCCTGGCTCAGGCGTCAAATCGAGCACACAGACACCTCGCTTGAGCAAACCGCTGCGCTCGATGATGAGGGCCAGCAGCCTCGACCGCCCGGTTGAGGCGCATTGCACACAACACAAGGCGGCACGCTCCTCGCGCCACGCAAAAGCCATGCAGCCGCAAAGCGGGCACATCTGGTTCGCGCTCTTTGGCGCGGAGGGGGCAGCCGCCAGCCCGCCATCCGTTCCGCTGGTCTTGATATAACGGATCAGCTCTTCCGACCAGCGGTTGACGTGCGCCGCGATCTCAGCGGATTGCTGGCCCAGCAGCTCCGCGACAGAGTCCAACATTCCGGGGGCGATGCGTGGAGACTGGTCCTGCGACGATGTGTTCACCTCCGCTTCAGCGTTAATGTCCAAACTGGTCTCCTTTACCTGAATGAGGGCCGCCTGGTGAATCCGGCGTGCCAGCGGGCCGGCGCCGGCCAAGCAACCCCTTCAGGCATACCTCCGATGTGATGGAGCGCCTAAGCGCGAGGTGGCCGCCCCAAAAAATTGTTACAAGTCGTCTTTATAGGTCAAACCTTAATTATTAAGCAATTGGCCCCAAAATTGCCAACCATGCGTCGGCGCATGGCAAAGCGCAGCGCGCGGCAGCACGGCCTGACCCCTATCACCGCTTGGCCGGCAGCCGACGCTGCCATGCCATGCAGAGAGGCGGGCTTGTTGCAGGGCGATCCGCCGCCCTCTGTCAGTGCGCCTTGTCAGCCACAGCCATGTGTTGGCATAGTGTCTCAACTTTGGGTCGAGATGTATTCCGAAAATGGACTTGCGCCGCCACGTCGGCGCCCGCGCGTTGTGTGCCAACTCTCCCCAGGGCCTGCTGCGCCTTTTATTGGAGCATGACGTGTATAAGAGCGTGGAGTTGAAGGAG
>Ga0116231_10007014_pt1 | contig 21003 bp, 24 predicted proteins | sample S1TSphgellanicum_2_FD_89695 | JGI IMG/M metagenome (GOLD analysis project Ga0116231, IMG submission 89695) | Host-associated microbial communities from peat moss isolated from Minnesota, USA - S1T2_Fd - Sphagnum magellanicum MG | ecosystem: Host-associated > Plants > Peat moss > Unclassified...
GAACGCCGTCTGGGGCCGCGACATCCATGTCGAGCCGCGCACGGTCGACGTGCATATTCGCCGTCTGCGCAAGGCCATCAACGGTCCTGGCGAGATCGATATCGTGCGGACCGTGCGGGCGGCTGGGTATGCGCTGGATCTGGAGACGGTGGGGTAGGGAAGGCCTACTTTTTGTGAACAAAAAGTAGCCAAAAAACTTTACTAACTTTCGGTCATGCGCGCTGACGGCGCCAGCACCCATGACGCAGCACCCAAAAGTTGTTGCGCGCTTTTTTCAAAAAGCGCCGCTTTCTTAACCCTTGCCTCGCCGGGCCAACCCCTCCACCCGCGCCAGCAGCTCGGCGAACGCGAATGGCTTGGCGAGATAGTCATCGCACCCGGCCTTCAGGCCTGACACCTTGTTAGCGGACTCGCCAAGCCCCGAGAGGATCAGCACCGGCGTGTCGTTCTCCTGGGAGCGCAGGCTGGTCAGCAGATTCAGCCCGTCGGTCGCATCAGGCAGGATGCGGTCGAGGATGATGACGTCGAACTGCTCGGTGCTGGCGCGCTCGCGGCCAGTCTGCGCGTTATCCGCGTGGATGACATTATGGCCGGCTTCGCGCAGACCCTTTGTGACGAAACCAGCAACGTTTTTGTCATCCTCAATCAACAATATGCGCATTCGGGCTCGGTCTCTCCGGATGCGGTGTGTGGGATATGTCCGCCATCCTCCAAGCCCGCTATGTTGGATGCAACATGGCCAAATTCAATGGCGGGCGTAATGTCGATTTAATTTTCCATCCCGTCTATAAGGCGATCATGACAAGCCGTGTGATACCCGTGGTGCCCTTCGTTCTTGTCGTTTTCGGCGCGACCGGGGACCTCGCCCGCCGCAAGCTGATCCCGGCGATGTTCCACCGCGATATCGCGGGGCAGTTGCCTGACGAGGCCAGCATCATCGGCGTCTCGCGCGGGGATCTGGACACCGGTGTTTTCGTCGCGCAGGCGGCGCAGGCAATCCGCGATCACGTATCCGAGCATATCGTCACCGAAGCCGCGCTCGAAAAATTCCTGGGCCGCGTCAGCTATGTCCAGGCCGATGCGGATACGGATGCCGGGTGGGAGGATCTCGCCAGGGCGCTGGCGCCGCATGAGGGGCGTGTGCAGGTCTTCTACCTCGCGACGGCGCCGTCGCTGTTCGGCATGATCTGCGAGCGGCTCGGGCGCTTTGGCCTCGCCGGCGAGCAAGCGCGCGTCGTTGTGGAAAAGCCGATCGGCAAGGATCTTGAGTCCGCCCGCGCCGTGAATGAGGCGATCGGCGCCGTGTTCCCGGAGGACCGGGTGTACCGGATCGACCATTATCTAGGCAAAGAGGCGGTGCAGAACCTGATGGCGCTGCGTTTTGCCAACGGGCTGTTCGAGCCGCTGTGGAATGCCGCGCATATCGACCACGTGCAGATCACGGTGGCCGAGAGCCTCGGCGTCGAGGGGCGGGCCGGCTATTATGATACCGCGGGCGCGCTGCGCGACATGGTGCAGAACCACATGCTCCAACTGCTGTGTCTGGTCGCGATGGAGCCGCCGGCGATGCTGGAGGCGGATGCCGTACGCGACGAAAAACTGAAAGTCCTGCGCTCGCTGAAGCCTCTGGGCGATGACGCGCAGGCCGCCCTGCACACTGTGCGCGGCCAGTACCGCGCGGGCGCGTCCGCCGGCGGTGCGGTACCGGGATATCTCGAGGAGCTCGGCGAGCCCTCCAGCACGACGGAGACCTTCGTCGCGATCAAGGCCGAGATCGCCTGCTGGCGCTGGGCCGGCGTGCCTTTTTACCTGCGCACCGGCAAGCGACTGCCGGCGCGCGTTTCGGAAATCGTCATCACCTTCCGTGCCATCCCGCATTCGGTGTTCGACGCAAGTGCCGGGCCGATCGAGCCGAACCGCCTGGTCATCCGCCTGCAGCCCGATGAGGGCGTGAAATTGTGGCTGATGAGCAAGGATCCGGGGCCGGGGGGGATGCGCCTGCGCCTCGTGCCGCTCGACATGAGTTTTGCCTCGGCCTTCAAGGTGCGCAATCCGGACGCCTATGAGCGGCTGGTGCTGGACGTCGTGCGCGGCAACCAGACTTTGTTCATGCGGCGCGACGAGGTGGAAGCGGCGTGGAGCTGGATCGACCCGATCCTGTCCGCCTGGGCCGCCAGCAGCGAGCCGCCGAAAGGCTACACCGCCGGCACCTGGGGTCCATCGGCCGCGATCGCGCTGATCGAGCGCGACGGCCGCACCTGGGTGGAATCGCTTGCCTGATTTCGCGACCGCGGGTGAGCTGGCCGCCGCTCTGGCCGGCTGCACCGCGGATGCGTTGCGCGAAACCCTTGCGGACAACCAGCACGCCGCCGTCGCCGTCTCCGGCGGGACGACGCCGGTCAGGTTCTTCCAGGCGCTGAGCCGCGAACAACTGGACTGGTCGCGCGTCACCCTCACTCTGGTCGATGACCGATGCGTGCCGGAGACCTCCGCGCGCAGCAATGCCAGGCTGGTGCGCGAACACCTGCTGCAGAACGCGGCGGGGGCGGCCAATTTCCTGCCTTTGGTCGGCGCTGCCGAGGCCGACATCGCCGCCTTGCCCCTGCCCTTCGCCGCCGTCATCCTGGGCATGGGGCTCGATGGCCACACCGCCTCCTTCTTTCCCGGCGGCGACAGGCTGGCGGAAGCGCTCGCGGGACCCCAGATGATCGAGACGATGACAGCGCCCGGTGCGGCCGAACCACGCGTGACGCTCACTTTGCCGGTGCTGCTCGGTGCCCAGTTCCTCGCCGTGCATATCGAGGGCGAGGCGAAACGCGGGACGCTCGCCGCCGCACGGTCCCCGGGTGCTGTCGAAGACATGCCGATCCGCGCCGTGCTGGCGCGCCAACCTGGGCCCGAAATTTTTTGGTGTCCGTAGGAGGAACCAACCATGGTCAACAAAGTTCTGAACGAGGTGACCGCCCGCATCATCGAGCGCAGCCGCCCGACGCGTGAGAAATACCTCGCCCGCATCGCCGCCGCCGCCGCCAAAGGCCCGCACCGCAAGGCGCTCGGCTGCGCCAACCAGGCGCATGGTTTTGCCGCCTGCGCGCCCGGCGACAAGGCCGTGCTCCGCTCCGGCGATGGTGCGAGCCTTGGCATCGTCACCGCGTATAACGACATGCTCTCGGCCCATCAGCCCTATGAGCGCTTCCCCGACCTCATCCGCGCCGCCGCGCGCGAGGCCGGCGGGGTCGCGATGGTCGCGGGCGGCGTGCCCGCGATGTGCGACGGCGTCACCCAGGGCGAAGCCGGCATGGAGCTCTCGCTGTTCTCGCGCGACGTCATCGCGCTCGCCACCGCCGTCGCCCTGTCCCACCAGACATTCGATGCCGCGGTCTATCTCGGCATCTGCGACAAGATCGTCCCCGGCCTCGTCATCGGGGCGCTCGCCTTCGGCCATCTGCCGGCGGTGTTCATCCCCGGCGGCCCGATGACCTCGGGGCTGCCCAATTCCGAAAAATCCCGCATCCGGCAGCTCTACGCCGAGGGCAAGGTCAGCCGCGACGAGCTGCTGGAGGCCGAGAGCCAATCCTATCACGGGCCCGGCACCTGCACGTTCTACGGCACGGCCAACACCAACCAGATGATGATGGAGGTGATGGGCCTGCATCTGCCCGGTGCGGCCTTCATCAACCCCAACACGCCGCTGCGCGATGCGCTCACCCGCGCCGGCGCCAAACGGGCGATCGCGATGACCGCGGCCGGCAACGAGTTCACGCCCGTGGGCGAGATGCTGGACGAGAAGAGCTTCGTGAACGCCATCATCGGCCTGCACGCGACCGGCGGCTCCACCAACCACACCCTGCATCTCCTCCCGATGGCGGCTGCGGGCGGCATCCAGCTCACCTGGGACGACTTTGCCGACCTTGCCGCCGTGACCCCGCTGATGTGCCATATCTACCCCAGCGGCAAGGCGGACGTGAACCATTTCCACGCCGCCGGCGGCATGGGATTCCTGATCCGCGACCTGCTCGGCGCCGGCCTGCTGCACGAGGATGTCCGCACCGTCGCCGGCCTCGGCCTCGCCGCCTACGCGACCGAGCCGATGCTGGCCGAGGATGGCGGCGTCAAATGGATCGAGGCCACCGCCACCAGCGGCGATGAGGCGGTGCTGCGCGGCGTCGCAACGCCGTTCCAGCCGACGGGCGGCCTCGCGGTGCTGAACGGCGTGCTCGGCCGCGCGATCATGAAGACCTCGGCCGTGGCGGTCGAGCGCCATATCATCGAGGCGCCGGCCGCGGTCTTCACGTCGCAGGAGGCGGTGCAGGCCGCTTTCCGCGCCGGCGAGCTCAACCGGGACGTGGTCGTGGTGGTCCGCTTCCAGGGCCCGAAGGCGATCGGCATGCCCGAGCTGCACAAGCTGGTCCCGCCGCTCGGCGTCCTGCAGGACAAGGGGTTCAAAATCGCCCTGGTCACCGATGGCAGGTTGTCCGGCGCCTCCGGCAAGATCCCCGCCGCCATCCACGTGACCCCCGAAGCCGCCGATGGCGGTCCCATCGGCCTGATCGAGGACGGCGACATCATCCGCCTGGACGCCGCCGCCGGCACGCTCGAGGTCAAAGTCGACCCCGACACCTGGTCGCGCCGCGTCCAGGCCACCACCGACCTTTCCGCCTCGCATGCAGGCGTCGGCCGGGAATTATTCGCTGCCTTCCGCCACATTGTCGGCACCGCGGATAGCGGTGCGAGCATTTTCACGGACCTCGCCGCATGACCCTCGAAGACATCCTCAAAACCGCACCGGTCATCCCCGTCGTCATCATCGATGACGTGAAGGATGCCATCCCGCTCGCGCGCGCGCTGGTCGCGGGCGGCCTGCCGGTGATCGAAATCACGCTGCGCACGCCGGCCGGCCTTGACGCCATCCGCGCCATCGCCGCGGAAGTCCACGGCGCCATCCCCGGCGTCGGCACCGTGCTCACCGCCGCCGATTTCGAGAATTCCATCACCGCCGGCGCCCGCTTCGCCGTCTCGCCGGGGGCGACCGACAGGCTGCTGGACGCGGTCGAGGGCGCGCCGATAAAACTCCTCCCCGGCATCGGGACCGCGTCGGAGGGCATGAAACTCATCGAGCGCGGCTACGAATTCGCCAAGCTTTTTCCCGCCGAAGCCGCCGGCGGTACTGCCCTCCTCGCCGCGATCGCCTCCCCGCTGCCGCAGCTGCGCTTCTGCCCCACCGGCGGCATCACCCTGGAAACCGCGCCCAAATATTTGAAACTGCCGAATGTGGTGTGCGTGGGGGGGTCCTGGATGGTGGCGAGGCCGGCGATCCAGGCGGGGGATTGGGAGACCATCGAGCAGCACGCCAAGGCGGCGGCGAGTTTGGGGAGTTGAAAGCAAGCGCTTCTTTTTTAAAAAAAAGAAGCAAAAAACTTTTTTAACTTTGGGTCATGGGCTGTGGCCGCGGCAACCGGCAAGGCCCGACGTTACGGGAAACTGGTTTTTTATCACAAAACTTAGTTCTTTCTTGCATTTCGTACGCTTGCCTTGCTTCAATCGTTCCGAGAGCGGAGCAACGTCATGAAACATACGATCACCGGCACCACCATGCCTGTCTTGCAAATCGGCCTCGACCCCGGCGAGATCATCGTCGCCGAGCCGGGGGAATTTTCGTGGATGAGCGGCAACATGCAGTTGCATACCACGACGCAGACGGCCGGCGCCCGCGGGCTGTTCGGCGCCATCGGCAGGGCGTTGTCAGGCGGCGGGCTGTTCATGACCGAGTATTCGCCTTCAGGCGGCCCGGGGCTCGTGGCCTTCGCCGCCAAGGTGCCGGGCACGATCCACCAGGTCGACGTGCCGCCCGGCCATTCGTACATGATCCACAAACACGGCTTTCTTTGCGCGACGCCGGGTGTCAATCTCGGCATCGGCTTCCAGCAACGCCTCGGCGCCGGCCTGTTCGGCGGCGACGGGTTCATCATGCAGCGCCTGAGCGGCCCCTGCACCGCCTTCGTGGAGCTCGGCGGCGAAAGCGTGGTGTACGACCTGCGCCCGGGCGAGAGCGTGCAGGTGCATCCCGGGCATGTGGGGATGTTCCAGGATTCGGTGAATTTCGACATGGTGCTGATGCGCGGCATCCGTAACGCGCTGTTCGGGGCGGACGGCCTGTTCATCGCGCGCCTGACCGGCCCGGGGAAAGTATGGCTGCAAAGCATGACCGTCCCCAACCTCGCCCACGCGATCGCGCCCTATCTCAGCGGCGAGCAGACCGTTGCGGTTGCGCAAAATATCGGCGGCGCTGCCGTGGCGGGCAGCATTCTGGGCGATATTTTTGGGAATAGGTAAGCAAGCGCTTCTTTTTTGAAAAAAAGAAGCAAAGAACTTTTGTAACGCTTGGTCATGGGCGATGCCGCCAACAACGCCCATGACCCAAAGTTTTCAAAGTTTTTTTGCTACTTTTTGTTCACAAAAAGTAGCGCTTGCTATTTTCCTACCTACTGGCTGGTCCCCGTTGTCGTCCCGGCGCCGGATGAACCGCCCATCGTGCCGTTGTTCGGGCTGCCGATCGGCGTACCACTGCCTATGGTGCCGTTGGTGGTGCCGGTAGCGCCCGGGGGCGTAGCCCCGTTGCCGCCCATGGCATTGGCGCCGCCGGCGCCCATCGAGCCCGCGCCGCCGCCGGCAGGCATGCTGGCCCCGGCGCCGCCGGCAGAGTTGCCGGCCCCGCCGCCCGCACTCTGCGCGAACGCCATGCCTGAGAGTGCCAGAGACATGCCCAGAGCGGCGGCCAATGTGATGCGTGATGACATGTGGTTTCCCCTTGTTCGTGGTGAGCACCACACGTGAGTGGCCGGCGGCCCGCAAACCACCGGGCCCGGGTAAAAACGCCATGTCGAAGGGTTAAGCTGGATTGGTCTTGAAATCGCCCGGCTGCGGCGGCGCCAGCGGCGTGAACGCGCAGCGGTCGGGTTTCAAATCCAGCAGCGGCGTGCCGTCCAGGCAGTCCAGCCCCTGCACCAGCACGTTCGGGCCATCGATCCCGACCAGCCGCGCCAGCGACGTGCCGAGCGGGTTCGGCCGCACCGGCGAGCGCAGCGAGAAGGTGCCCCGCACATTGCCGTCGCTGGCCGGGCTTTGCAGCACGAGGTCCCGCCGCGAGAGGTGCAGCCAGTAGATCACCTCGACCGATGAATAGGCCTCGAGCCCCTGCAGGGCCGGCACCCAGGGCGCGAAAATCTCGATGCGGCAGACCGGCCCGTCGAGCCGCCCCTGCCGCGGCGTCATCATCCGCGACGTCCACGGCGTATGAATGCGGCCGATAAACATGAGCCCGGCATCGCTCGGTGTTGGCGGCTCCACCGCCACCTCGCCTGGCCGGATCTCGCTCTCATGCACCATCCGCTGTCAGCCGCCGTGCACTTCGAGGCTGACGAGGTCGCGCACATCGCGCCCGCCATGCGCATCGCCCGGCACCACCAGCCGCCAATGCGCCGCCCCCAGCGGCTTGCCGTTCATGCTGTCGGCCAGCAGCACCGCCTTGCCCTCATAGCCGGGCGAAACCTCGCCCATCGCCACCACGGCGCTGTAACCGTCGCTCCCGGTCGCAATGATGTATTGTTTGACCAGCGCCTTGCCCTTGCCGACGACATTGGCCTGGCGCAGCACGTCCCACAGCCGCTTGCCGGAAAAATGCGCCGTGACAAGGCCGTTCCCGGTCGTAAAGGACACCGTTTCGGTCACCTCGGGCAGGGTTTTCACAACCGACGGATTGACCATGAGCGGATCGCCGGCGGCACCGGTGATGGTCATATCCGCCCGGGCGGCGGCCGGCATGGCGGCCATGGCGGCCAGCAACAGCATCGCAAAACCTCGCATCGCGCATTCCTTCGTCTCGCCACAATGGCTTAGCAACGATCCGGCATTGCCAAAAGCGGTATTGCCGGCCGGCGGCCGGCACTGCAAAAACCATCGCATGGATCAAGCCCAGCGTGCCCATGGCCGCCTCGCGCTTACGGCCAAGCGCACCGGGGCTGCAACGCGCCTCGCCACACTCTACCAGGAAGGGTGCCTGAAGGCGCGCCTGCCGCGCCCGCGCGATGCCGGCATGCTGGAGGCGGTCACCATCAACATCTCGGGCGGCATCGCCGGCGGGGATGATCTCGGCACGCTGCTGGAGGCCGGCCCCCACGCCTGCGTCAGCATTGCAACCCAGGCGGCCGAGCGCCACTACCGCGCCCTTGGGCCCCCAGCCCGGCTCGGCACCAGGCTCATCGCGCACCCCCACGCCACGCTGCACTATTTGCCGCAGGAGACGATCCTGTTCGACGGGTTCGCCCTCGACCGGAGCCTGGACATCGAGCTGCACGAGACCGCCAGCTTCATCGGGCTCGAAAGCCTCGTGTTTGGCCGCCAGGCGATGGGCGAGATCGTGCGCAGCGGCCATCTGCGCGACCGCATCTCGTTGCGGCGCGGGGGCAAGCTTATCCTGCAGGACATGAGCCGCCTCGATGGCGACATCGCCGCGCAACTCGGCCGCCCGGCCATCGCCGGCGGCGCGACGGCGATGGCGACACTCATCCTCGCCGGCCCGGCGGCGACAGCCCGGCTCGACGCGCTGCGCGCCGCCCTCGCCAAGGCCCAGGCCCAGGCCGGGGCCACCTCGTTCGAAAAAATTGTTTTCGTGCGGATACTTGCGCCGAATGGCGCTTCGTTGCGTAATGACGTGTTCGCGGCTCTTGCCATCGTCATGGACGGGGCGGCATTGCCGCGCGTCTGGGCCGGGTAGGGGGTAGGGGATGCATCTGACACCGCGTGAGAAGGACAAGCTCCTGGTTGCCGTGGCCGCCATGGTCGCGCGCCGCCGGCTTGAGCGCGGCGCCAAGCTCAACCACCCGGAAGCCATCGCGCTGATCACGGATTTCGTCGTTGAGGGCGCGCGCGACGGCAAGCGCGTCGCGACGCTGATGTCCGAGGGCGCGCATATCCTGACCCGCGACCAGGTGATGGAGGGGGTCGCGGAGATGATCACGGACGTGCAGGTGGAGGCCACCTTCCCGGACGGCACGAAACTCGTCACCGTGCACGAGCCGATCCGATGATCCCGGGCGAGGTGCTGACGGATGCCGGCGAGATCGAGCTGAATGAGGGTCTCGCGCAGACCACGCTCACCGTCGCCAATACCGGCGACCGGCCGATCCAGGTCGGCAGCCACTACCATTTCGCCGAAACCAACGCGGCATTGGCGTTCGACCGCGCCGCCGCGCACGGCCAGCGGCTCGACATCGCGGCTGGCACCGCCATTCGCTTCGAGCCCGGGCAGTCGCGCGAAGTCACCCTCATACCGCTCCGCGGCCGGCGCGAGATCTTTGGCTTTCGCGGCCTGGTGATGGGCAGCGCGGATACCTCCCATGGCTAAACTGACCCGCGCCGCCTATGCCGACATGTTCGGCCCTACCACCGGCGACCGCATCCGCCTGGCTGACACCGCGTTATTCGCCGAGGTCGAGAAAGATTTCACGATCTACGGCGAGGAAGTGAAGTTCGGCGGCGGCAAGGTCATCCGCGACGGCATGGGCCAGTCCCAGCGCACCAATGCCGAGGGGGCGATGGACACCGTCATCACCAATGCGCTGATCATCGACCATTGGGGCATCGTGAAGGCCGATATCGGGCTCTCGCAGGGCCGCATCGCGCGGATCGGCAAGGCGGGAAACCCCGATGTGCAGCCGGGCGTCGATATCATCATCGGCCCGGGCACCGAGATCATCGCGGGCGAAGGCAAAATCGTCACGGCTGGCGGGATCGACGCGCATATCCATTTCATCTGCCCGCAGCAGATCGAGGAGGCGCTGGCATCGGGCATCACCACGATGGTCGGCGGCGGCACCGGGCCCGCGACCGGTACGGCGGCCACGACCTGCACGCCTGGGCCCTTCCACCTCGCGCGCATGCTGCAGGCGGCCGAAGCCTTCCCGATGAACCTCGCCTTCTGCGGCAAGGGCAACGCCGCCCGGCCGGCGGCGTTAGAGGAAATGCTGCGCGCCGGTGCCGCGTGCCTCAAACTGCACGAGGACTGGGGCACCACACCCGCCGCGATCGACACCTGCCTCAGCGTCGCCGACAAATACGACGTGCAGGTGATGATCCACACGGACACGCTGAACGAATCCGGTTTCGTCGAGGACACGATCGCCGCCTTCAAAGGCCGCACCATCCATGCCTTCCATACCGAGGGTGCGGGCGGCGGGCATGCGCCGGATATCATCAAGGTCGCCGGCCTGCCTAACGTGCTGCCAAGCTCGACCAACCCGACGCGCCCCTACACGGTGAACACGCTGGACGAGCATCTCGACATGCTGATGGTCTGCCATCACCTGGACCCCAACATCCCCGAGGACATCGCGTTCGCCGAGAGCCGGATCCGCCGCGAGACCATCGCCGCCGAGGACATCCTGCACGATCTCGGCGCGCTCTCGATGATCTCGTCGGACAGCCAGGCGATGGGCCGCGTCGGCGAGGTCATCATCCGCACCTGGCAGACCGCGCATAAAATGAAAATGCAACGCGGCGCGCTTGCCGGCGACGGCCGCGCCGATAACCACCGGATCAAGCGCTACATTGCCAAATACACGATCAACCCCGCGATCGCGCAGGGCATGGACCGTCATGTCGGCTCGATCGAGCCCGGCAAACTCGCCGACCTCGTGCTCTGGTCGCCCGCCTTTTTTGGTATCAAGCCGGACCTCGTGTTAAAATCCGGCACGATCGCGATGGCGCTGATGGGCGATGCGAACGCCTCGATCCCGACGCCGCAGCCCGTGCACTACCGTCCTATGTTCGGCGCCTATGGCCGCGCGCTCGTCGAATCCTCCCTGCTGTTCACCTCCGCCGCCGCCCTCGATGAGGGGATCGGCCACCGGCTCGGCCTGACCCGCCCGCTGGTTCCCATCACCAACACGCGGGCCGGCATCGGCAAGGCCTCGATGATCCATAACAGCGCGACGCCGCATATCGAGGTTGACCCGGAAACCTACGAGGTGCGCGCCGATGGCGAGCTGCTGATCTGCGAGCCGGCGGAGAGCCTGCCGATGACGCAGCGTTATTTCCTGTTTTGATCCGCGCGACGAAAATTCTGCGGGCCGGCGAATGGCCCTCCTGGACGGCGGCGGAAAAGATCAAGCTCGATTTCAACCATCGCTACCGCCGCCGGCTGCGCTTTGCGACCGTCGACGGGCTGGAAGTGCTGCTCGATCTGCCGGAGGCGATCCATATCCGCAACGGCGACGCGCTGGTGCTCGATAACGGCAGTTTCGTCGCGGTCGAGGCGGCGGCGGAAAACCTCATGGAAATCCGCGCCGGCAGCCCGGACATGCTGGTCCGCCTCGCCTGGCATCTCGGCAACCGCCACCTCTCCGTGCAGTTCCTGCCCGGCTGCCTGCGCATCCTGGACGACCACGTGATCGGCAGCATGGTAGCACTGCTCGGCGGCTCGGTGAAGAAGATCTCCGCCCCCTTCGACCCCGAACCCGGTGCGTATCATGGCTAACAGCGCGTTGCTGCGGCTGCTGACCTGGCTGTCGCCGGGCTTCCCGACCGGCGGCTTTGCGTATTCGAGCGGCCTTGAATACGTCGTGGAGACAGGTGTCGTGAGCGATGAGGCGAGCCTGGCGGACTGGCTGCAAACCCTCGTCACGCATGGCGCGCTGTGGTCGGATGTCATTCTGCTCCGCACGGCCTATCGCGGCGAGGATGTAAGCGCGCTCGGGCTTGCTTTGTGCACGACGGCCGAACGGCGGCTCGAGACGCTCGCGCAGGGCAGCGCTTTTGTCCGCGCCGCCGCGGCTTGGTCTTGTCCGCCCCGCAACGACGAGGACGCCACCCCCTACCCGATTGCCGTCGCTCACCTCGCCGCGGCGCATGACGTGCCCGAGGATGACACGGTGTTGGCGTATCTGCACGCCGCCACCGCCAACCTCGTCTCCGCCGCCATCCGCCTCATCCCGCTCGGCCAGGCCGCCGGCCTGCGCGTGCAGGCGGGGCTGGAGCCCACGTTGTTAGCCGCCGCCGCGCGCCGCGACACCGAGCTTGGCACCGCCGCCTGGTCGGCGGACATCGCCGCCATGCGTCACGAAACCCAGTATACGAGGTTATTTCGCACATGACCCAGAACGGCCCGCTCCGCGTCGGCATCGGCGGCCCCGTCGGCAGCGGCAAAACCGCGCTGATGGACGCCCTCTGCAAAGCCTTCCGCGACCGCATCGAGATCGCCGCCATCACCAACGACATCTATACCAAAGAGGATGCGGAATTCCTAACACGCGCCGGCTCGTTGGTCCCCGAGCGCATTCTCGGCATCGAGACCGGCGGCTGCCCGCACACCGCCATCCGCGAGGACGCCAGCATCAACCTCGCCGGCGTCGCCGAGCTCTGTAAAAAATTCCCGGACCTCGAGCTCCTGCTGATCGAGAGCGGCGGCGACAACCTTGCCGCCACCTTCTCGCCAGAACTCGCGGACCTCACGATCTACGTGATCGACGTGTCCGCCGGCGATAAAATCCCCCGCAAAGGCGGGCCCGGCATCACCAAAAGCGACCTTCTGGTGATCAACAAAATCGACCTCGCCCCGCTGGTCGGCGCCAGCCTCGAGGTCATGGACCGCGACGCCAAACGCATGCGCGGCGAGCGGCCGTTTGTTTTCACGAACATCAAGTCGGGGATGGGTGTGGCCGAGATTGCGGCGTTTATTCGTCAAGCGGGAGGGCTTTAGAAAGATTAAGGGGTGGGCGCTGCCCAGACCCGCCGTAAATCTAAGTATTTTGCTTCTTTTGTTCACAAAAGAAGCGCTTGCCTACCTGAACCGCATCGGGTCAATGGCCCCCATAATCGCCCCCGCCGCGCCCGGGTCCTCGCCCTTCACCATGGCGCTCACCAGCGCGCCCGCGGCCGGTGCGGTCTGGATGCCATACCCCCCCTGCCCCACGCACCAGAAAAACCCCGGCACCGTGTTTTCCCAGCCGAAAGCGAGGCTGCGGTCCGGCGCGAACGTGCGCAGCCCGGCCCAGCTATGCTCCACCCGCCGGACCTCGATGTTGAGCGCCTGCTGCATACGGTCGATGCCGATGGCGACGTCGAGCTCGTCGGGCTGCACATCGTGCGCATGCATCGGCGTTTCGTCGCAGGGGGTGACCATCAGTTTGGTGCGGGCTTCGGTGCGGATGTACCAGTCATGCCCGGCCGACTGCACCATCGGCCAGTTCTCCACATCGTAGGGGGCAGGGTCGATGATGGCGGCGGTGCGCCGGCAGGGCACCAGGCCGAGCGGCGCCAGCCCGGCGATGGTGGCGACCTCGTCGCCCCACGCGCCGGCGGCGTTCACCAGGATGGGGGCGGTGATGATCTCGCCGCCCGAGGTTTCCACATGCCAGGCGCCGTCCTGGCGCCAGATGCGTCCCGCCCGGTTGCGCAGCAGCAGCGTGCCGCCGGCGAGGCGGGCGCGGCGCAGGTAGAACTGGTGCAGCGCCGCGACATCCATATCGAAGGCGTCGAGCTCGATGGCGGCGCGCACGGCGTAGCCCTCGATCAGCGCGGGCACCATGGCGTGGGCTTCGGCGAGGCTGATTTCCTCGATGCCGAGTTTTTGGCCGATCAGCGCGTCCAATGCGGCGAGCTGGTCGGGCGGGGCGAGGTAGATGATCTTCCGGCCGACCGCGAGGTGGTCCGTGTTGACATCCGAAGGCGGGTTCATGAAAAAATCGCGCGAAAGCCCGGTCAGCAACCGGACATCCGGTGGCCCGTAATTGCGGATCCAGATCGCGGCCGAGCGCCCCGTGGTATGGTAGCCGGCCTGCTCCTCGGCCTCGACGAGTGCGACTTTATGGGTATCCCCCAAGCCGGCGGCGACCGTGGCGCCGACGATCCCGGCGCCGATCACGGCAACATCAAACGCCTGGCTCATGGAAACAAAAACTCTTTCAGCGCGCTGATCACGCGCTCGGGTTGCTCGGCGTGCAGCCAGTGGCTGGCGCCCTCGATTGTTGCGCGTCTGGCGTCCGGAAACAACCGGGCGATCGGCTCATCGGCGGAGGGCCGTACATAGTCCGAGAGGCCGCCGCGCAGAAACAGCGCCGGTCCCTCGTACGGCTGCATACCGGGCGGGTCTTCCCAGGCGATCATCTGCCCCATCGCCGCCTGGATTTCGTGCAGGCCGACCCGCCAGCGCGGCGCCTCCCCGAGGATCAGGTTGTTCAGCAGAAAGGCGCGCATCGGCGCCGCCGCGACCACGGGTGCCAGGGCCGCATCCGCCTCCTGGCGAGTGAGCGAGGGCGTCAGTTCCAGGCCCAGCATCGCCTGCACGTAGTCATCATAGTCATGGCCGTACGTCACCGGCGCGATGTCCATCACCACCAGCCGCTCGACCATGGCGGGGCGGGTCAGCGCCAGGGCCATCGCGGTCTTGCCGCCGAGCGAGTGCCCGACCACGCGCGCCGCCGGCACCTCGAGTGCCGCCATGGTTTCCGCGACATCCGCCGCCATGGTCGAGAAATCCATGGCGGCGCCGCGCGGGCTGTCGCCATGGTTGCGCAGGTCCATGGAAATGACCTCGCCCCGGCCCGCCAGACCGCGCGCGACGACCCCGAGATTTTTGGCAGCCCCAAACAGCCCGTGCAGGAGCACAACCGGCGGCCCTTCGCCTTGCCTGATCGTATTCAATATCATGCCCCCAACATCGCCGCTGCCCCCAAGATTCTCAAGCGCCGCCAAAAAATTCGCTTATGTAACGATTATGCTCATGGTCCTGCTCGCGTTGGCGCTCGTCTGCGGGCTCGCTCTGGTCATGGCAGCCCCGCGCGCGGCGTGCACGCTCTGGATTCTCGCTCTGGAGACCTCGCCCGATTCGTGGCTCGACAGTCTGATCGGCGGGCATGAGACGATCATCGGGGCAATGAAGGCGTTCGGACTGGCTTTGGCGCTGATCCTCGTGGTCCAGGATGGCGCACGGCGGGACCGCTACAATCCCGGCTTCGCGTTCCTCGCGATGTTCGGCATCGGCCTCATGCATGGGCTGTATCCCGGCCTGACGCTCCTCGGCAGCGTCCGCTCGCTCATCGGCTCGGCTGGTCCCTTCCTGTTCAGCTTCGTGCGGCTGCGGCCTGCTTTCATCCTGGCGGTCGAACGCGCCACCATCTGGGGGCCGCTCGTCACCATCGGCTTTGGCGGCCTGCTCGCGGCGCTGGGCCTCGACCATATGTACGTCATCGAGCAGGGCGCGCTTCGCCTCGGCGCCTCCGGCGAGCCCCCCTTCCTTGCCGGTTTCGCGCTCATCGGCGTCTATGCCGGGCTGATGGCCATGCTGGTCCGGCCCACGGCCTGGCAGGCGATCATGGTTGCCATCAACATCACCATCATCCTGCTGACCGGCGCGCGCACGCCGCTGCTGCTGTCAGGCCTCGTCACCATCGGCGCGCTCATCATCCAGCGCCGCCTCATCAGCCTCGCCGCTGTCACCGCCATCGGCGCCATCGCCCTCATGTTCACCTCATCGCTCGGCTTCCTGCGCGTCGTCACGCTCACGCAGCTGGGCGAGGCCGGCAACCTCTCGAACCGCGACCTCGTCTGGCCGTATTTCCAGGCGGCCTTCGCCGCCTCCCCCTGGGTCGGCTGGGGCGTGGGAGCGGGCAAGGTCGTCATCCCCGTCACCTCCTCGCTCACCGCCCTCATCGGCACCAACGCGGCGCATGACGAATACCTGCGCATCGGCACGGAAGGCGGAGCGCTCGGGCTCATTATCCTCATCGCCCTCATCACCCTCTGGGTGCTGCGCAACGCCGCCCGCCTGCCGCCCGCCCAGGCAGCACTCATGCGCCTCATCTTCCTCGGCTTCGCCTTCCATTCGGCGACCGACAATACTTTAATCGCAACCACCAGCAGTGTGTTCTTCATTTGGGTGAGCAGCGTCTTCGCAAGCGTGACGGAAACGCCTAAAGCCACCGCATGATCACCCGCCGCGCCGCCCTCGCCCTGCCCCTCGGCCTCGCCGCCCGCCCCGCGCTCGCCGAGGCGACATCAATAGCCATCGTCATGAACTCCGGCGAAGCCTCCGTCAGCGTCATCGACATGGCGACCCGCCAGGTCATCCAGACCCTGCCCACCTACCGCGAACCAAGCCACTGGTGCCTCACCCCCGACCGCGCCAAACTCTACGTCTGCGATGCCAGCGGCAACTCGCTCTTCATGTTCGATCCGCGCACCGCCGCACCGCTCGGCCATGTCCGCATGGCCGACCCCTACCAGCTCGCCTACACGCCGGACCAGAAATACCTGGTGGTGAACGCGCTGCGCCTCGACCATGTCGACATCTACGACGGCGCCTCCCTCGCACTGGTCAAGCGCTTCTCCCCCGGCTCGATGCCAAGCCATCTCGACTTCTCGCCGGACTCCCGCTGGAGCTTCAACTCCTGCCAGGGCTCCGACATCCTCGCCTCCTTCGACCTCACAACCATGACCCCGCGCTGGACAGCCCGTGTCGGCCGCACGCCCGCCGGCGTGCTCTGGCACCGCGGCCGCGTCCTCGTCGCGATCATGGGCGAAAACGGGATCGTCGAGGTCGACCCGCTGACCGGCAGCGTCGGCCGCCGCATCCCCACCGGCAAAGGCGCGCACAACATTTTCCTCACGGACGACCGCAGCACCCTCTACGTCTCCAACCGCATCGGCGGCTCCCTCTCCGCCCTCGACCCCGTCACGCTCGAAGTCCGCCGCACCTACACGCTGCCGGGCGGCCCGGACGACATCGGCATCGACCCCGCCGGCAAAATCTGGGTCGCACTGCGCTTCGCCGAAGCCGTCGCCGTGCTGGACCCGGACTCCGGCCAGTACGACACCATCAATGTCGGCCGTCAGCCGCACGGAATTTTTCTGAGCACAGAGCTCGCTAAGACGGGAAAGCTTACGGCGGAGGTGCTTTGAGGCGGGCGGGAAGCGTTTCCCTTTGAAAAACAGCCGCAAAAAACTTTTGGGATTTCGGGACGGTGCGGCGGCGCTAGCGGGCTCTCGTAAACCGCTCTGAAAAGGTATATTTTTTAACCAAGACTAACCCGGACATCGCTGTGGTGAGTCGTATGGAGGCGAATTTCGAGCACCGGCGCGGAGCGTACTAATAATACGCGACCACCGGCGCGCATTAAACCGCCCCTAGACGGCCACAATAGCGGCTTCTGAAATGAGGAATATCGTGGACCGCCTGTTCAGCACCATCGCCGGGTACATCGACCAGAACGCCATCCTGCCCATCCTCTACCATTTCGGCTGGATGGAATGGGAGGAGCTGTCCTTCGACTGGGCCCTCATCTGCGTCTACGGCCTGTTCGCCGTCATCGTCACCTACGCCGTCTGCTGGCCGCTGGAACGCCTGCGCCCGGTCGAAAACTGGCCCGACCAGAAAGCCGTCGCCGTCGATGTCCTCTACACCCTCGTCTCGCGCGTCGGCGTCATCCCCATCGTCAGCTTCCTGCTGTTCTACCAGATCCAAACCGCCTTCACCGGCGCCATCGTCGACGCCGGCTTCATCCCGCCAACCCTCGAGACCATCATCCCGCCCCTCTTTGGCCACCCGCTCATCACCTTCCTCGCCTACGCCCTCATCCTCGACTACGCCGACTACTGGCGCCACCGCCTCTCCCACTCATTTGGCACCTGGTACGCTCTGCACGCCCTCCACCACGCCCAGCGCCAGATGAGCTTCTGGTCGGACGACCGGAACCATATTTTTGACGACATCATCTCCTTCCTGTGGTTCTTCGCCGTCGGCCTCGCCATCGGCATCCCGCCCCTCCAATTCCCGCTGCTCATGCTGCTGCTGCGCTTCATGGAAAGCCTCTCGCACGCCAACATCAAACTCTCCTTCGGCCCCGCCGAATACCTCCTCGTCTCGCCACGCTTCCACCGCCGCCACCACGCCATGAAGGCCGCCGGCCGCCGCTCCTGTAACTACGGCGCCGTCTTCCCGCTGTGGGACATCATCCACCAGACCGCCGACTTCTCGAACACCTACGCCCCCACCGGCGACGCCCGCGCCCCCGAAGCCCTGGCCACCGGCAACTACCTCGCCCAGCAGATCACCGGCGCTAAGTTATTCGCTAAGGCGTTGGTTAAGTAAGGTCAGGGGGGCTTTGCCTCCTGAACCCCTATTGGGGCGGCAAGGCTTAAAACAATTTTGGGGTCTGGGGCCTCTCGGCCCCAGCGGGTCCAGGGCAGAGCCCTGGCCTTCCTCAGCTTACCGCCTTTCCGGATGACTAAGCCGGTTATCCGCGAACCGGGGCAGGTTGTCGCCGGTCCGGAACCACGCGAGTTGGTTGTCGGCGCACATGTGCAGGCGGGGCTGCAGGGCTGGCGGGGCGGGTTCGTCCAGGGTGGCGGTGTGGATGCCGCTCATTTCGGAGGCGTTGGGATTATCCATGTAGAAGAGCTGGCCGCCGCAGGTGGGGCAGAAGCTGCGGCGGCAGAGGGGAGAAGAATCATACCGGTGCGGCGTGCCGGCGGTGATGCGGAACGCGCCAGGCTTCAGTAGCGCCCAGGCAACGACGGGGGCGCCGGTTAAGCGGCGGCAGATCGAGCAGTGGCAGTAGCCGGAATCGAACACGCGGTTCGCGTCCACTTCGTAGCGGATGGCGCCGCAGTGGCAGCCGCCGGATCGCCAGTCTTCTTCCATCATTGGCCGCCTCGACATCGATGTGGGGGCTTTATACAAGCACTCCATGGACACCAAAGTGAAAAAAGTCGTTCTTGCCTATTCCGGCGGGCTGGACACCTCCGTCATTCTGCGCTGGCTGCAGAACACCTATGGCTGCGAGGTGGTCACGTTCACCGCCGATCTCGGCCAGGGCGAGGAGCTGGAGCCGGCGCGCAAGAAGGCCGAGATGTTCGGCATCAAGGACATTTTCATCGAGGACCTGCGCGAGACCTTCGTGAAGGATTTCGTCTTCCCGATGTTCCGGGCCAACGCGCTGTATGAGGGCCAGTATCTGCTGGGCACCTCGATCGCCCGGCCGCTGATCGCCCAGCGCCAGATCGAGATCGCGGAGCTGGTGGGCGCGGACGCGGTGGCACATGGCGCGACCGGCAAGGGCAACGACCAGGTGCGCTTCGAGCTCGGCTATTACGCGCTCAACCCCAACATCCGCGTGATTGCGCCGTGGCGGGAATGGGACCTGACGTCGCGCACCAGATTGCTGGAATACGCCGAGGCGAATCAGATCCCCATCACCAAGGACAAGCGTGGCGAGGCGCCGTTCTCGGTGGACGCCAACCTGCTGCACTCCTCCTCCGAGGGCAAAATCCTGGAGGACCCGGCCGAGGCGCCGGAAGAAATCGTCTACCAGCGCACCATCGCGCCGGAGGACGCGCCGGACGCGCCGACGATCATTTCGGTCGATTTTGCGCAAGGCGACGCGGTCGGGATCAACGGCGAAGCGCTGTCCCCGGCTACCATCCTCACGAAGCTGAACGAATACGGCCGCGCGAATGGCATCGGCCGGCTGGACCTGGTGGAGAACCGCTTCGTCGGCATGAAGTCCCGCGGCATCTACGAGACGCCGGGCGGCACCATTCTGCTTGCCGCCCACCGCGCCATCGAGTCCATCACGCTCGACCGCGAGGCGGCGCACCTGAAGGACCAGCTTATGCCGCGCTACGCGGAGCTGATCTATAACGGTTTCTGGTTCTCGCCCGAGCGCCGCATGCTGCAGGCGCTGATCGACACCTCCCAGGCCTCCGTCACCGGCACGGTGCGGCTGAAGCTCTACAAGGGCAACGTGATCACAATCGGCCGCGAGAGCCCGCACTCGCTGTATTCGACCCGGATGGTGACGTTCGAGGACGACGCGGGCGCGTACAACCAGCAGGACGCGGCGGGGTTCATCAAACTGAACGCCCTGCGGCTACGGCTGGGGGCGGCGATCGGACGGCGGGGCGGCACGCTTTAGGGCAGGAAGCGGTCGCTTTTTAGAAAAAGCTCCGCAAAAATTTGGATTTCCAAGTATTTGCCATTGCGGAGGCGCCTTAATCCGCATGGTATACTCAGGCCATGGCGGACCGTGTCGCAAACCACTCCACCAGCCAGGTTTCAGTAAATCCGGCCGCGATCGCCAGCGCCCGGTCTTTCGCCGCGCTATAAGCGGCTTCAAAACCCAGACCTCGTTCAGCGCGCGCCAGCTCAAGCAGAATAAATGCCCGGTCGATGTCCTCGGTGCCATTTGCTTCGATAACCTGCAGCGCGGCGTTTGCGGCGTCCCGCGCAGCCGCAAACGCTCCGACCTGGTTGGACACCATCGCAACCAGATAATCGGCCCGCTCTTGGTTTACCCATGTCCCAGCCGATCCCCATAATTTGCGACTGAGTTCTGCACCTTTGGTAAGCGCCTCACTCAGCGCCGGCTCCGAGACATCAGCCGCCTCATGATTCATCAATGCTGAAACCACATTATTCAGTGAAGCCGCCAGCATGGCGGTTATAGGGCTGACGGCGGCCGCAGGATCAATGAGCGCCAGACATTGGCGTAATGCTAAAGCCCCTTGTAGGGGATGCAGGTTTTCCACTTTGCGCTCGAGGATGGACAAACGGATTGCAATCCCTGCCTGTGCATTGCCTAGGCGCGCCTCGGCGTCCCAGGCCGTTAAGACATCCCCTGCCAATGAGGCGGCAACGCCGAGCTGGCGCCAGGCGCCGGAGGGTGCAGACTCCGTGCAAATAGGTCTTAGCAAAGCCAACGCCTCATCCCAGCGATCGAATTTTTCGCCGATCACATGGTTTATCAACCAGCCCAGCCTGGGCGTTTCATCGACAGTGACGCCGGATGCCGCCAAGGCCCGCAACTCGACAGCGGTGCCGGCGGGATCGGTATCATGGTCGCGCATAAGGTCGGCGAGAGTTGCCATAAATGTCTCCGCGGCCAGTCTTTCGAAGCCTGAACAGTAAACGGCCCCTGCGCCAAGCTCAACGCCTTAAATCCGCGGTTTTCC
>Ga0116231_10007015_pt1 | contig 21000 bp, 13 predicted proteins | sample S1TSphgellanicum_2_FD_89695 | JGI IMG/M metagenome (GOLD analysis project Ga0116231, IMG submission 89695) | Host-associated microbial communities from peat moss isolated from Minnesota, USA - S1T2_Fd - Sphagnum magellanicum MG | ecosystem: Host-associated > Plants > Peat moss > Unclassified...
AAATTTATAGATCAACCAGTGTAATTTGGTAAACATTCGCGGGTAAAGAATGTTATGACAAGGTGCTAAATGAAGAATTTTAAAGAATTTTAATGTGCAAAATGAAGAATGTCATAACTATGGCAAATCAGGATGCTTCAATGAAAGACTGTTGCTATGATCACACAAGATTTGGTATATGTGCATGCTGATCTCTTGAACACACTAGTACACAAACCTTGAATGATGTGCCTACGACAAGCAGTACATCAGCCAATACTGTTGCTTGCGTAGCATCTTGAAGGGTAGAACTTGGCATTGTATCCCCAAATAGAATAACATCCATTTTCATCACCCCATCATACAGATAACACTTTGGCACTATCACCACCTGCAATACACACCTAGTAAAATAAGCACTTTAAAAGATCAAATTTTCATGCTCCTTCAAATCCAAATAGTTCAGACCAAGATGCAAATCCTAGACATTATTCCTTGAAAATAGTGGGGTATCAAGATATGGAGATTTTATTTACCAATGCAACAACCCTGAGGTTTGGGCCGTGTTGATAGCTGTTTGTAAACCTTGTACCACATCCTGGCCAACTTGCCAACAAGAATAAACACAATGTTGAATTAGCCAGACAATTACAGAGTGCATTAACAAATTGAAATGGTATGTTTTTTATCATTGAACTTCTACCCAAAAGGTTGATGATTACTGGCATTATTTCATACATATAATTATTTGTTGTTACATTTATGTATGAAATTAATAGTGTGCATTGGATGGCTAAGGAAGGGGTATGGTTATCATAATCCATCAGTAATTTTGAAACCTTTTTGTCCACGCGATAAGCAAGCCAGAATTGATGGAATGTTGTGATATCAGAAATGAGAATGTCAATCCCAATTCTCGTGCACCCGCCACTACATGTGTGGAGAGTTTCGAGCTCTCCTTTGACACAAAGTCTGTGAGTTTTTTTGGCAATAGAATCATATAGCTCCTGCACAGACCCATCAGAATCTTGCATTATAAACAGTTCAAAAGATTTTGCCAGCAAATTCAAATTGAAATTTGATGGTGTAATTGGTAAGCAAATTATAAACAGCTAAGCAGCAATTTCTCTTTGCTAGCTTAATTTTTGATTTTAAAAGTTTGATTTCTACAAATTTGATTTTTTACAAAGATTTTTTTTATTCTTTTGATTTTCAACATTTGGGGTAATTTTTCTTTTTCAAAAAATTGACAAATTTGAAAATAATGAATTTACCCCATTCGTGCCCACCATAAGTGGGTGAGGGATGGCAATTCTCGAATTCTTGCTTTGTGATTCTGCTATTATAAAACTACAAAAATTTGGCAATCCAGTTGTTATCCCACCTAAAACCTTGGAAAGATCATGAATGACATTCCATACGAATAGACTAATACAAAGCAGGTATGTGTGTGCAAGACAAATACTCAAAGATTTGGTCATCTAATTTGACTACAATCTAAACATGGAATTTCAATTCCAATAAAGTTTTCCAAAGGACCAGAACCAGCTGACAAAACTTCAACATTTGGGGTAGCTTCTCTACAAACACTTTAGTAATAAACAACCCACTAACAAACAAAGTTTTGCAAGATAGTAGTCCCCCCTAAATCAAAAGCAAAACAAAGCCTGAACTTGAGTGGCATGTATTTGTAGCAAGACAAAACATCTACTGCTGCTTCAAAGAGCAACACCTTAACTTCTAAAACCACATCCCTCTCTTCTGGGCATCTTACTATACACAACTTACAAAAAGCTTGTGAGACTTGCAACAGATTTTGGACGGATATCAACAGCCCTTTGAAACCAAAGACATGAAGTTATGACCATGCAACTGCCTCAACATGGACATATGCCTCCACAGAAAGCTTCTCTTTTGCCTATAGTCCTTCACAATTGCTTTGATGGCATCTTTAGCAAGCATACTATAGTGCAGTTTGACATAGTCTGAACCATACAGTCTAAACCTTTAGTTTGTCACAAAAGCAACATGCTTCTACATCAAATGTGCACACCAAAACCTTGAAGAGCTCAAGATTTAACAAGAGAGCATTGAATCTAATCTACCTATTCTTTATGCTTGTTGTCTCATCCATAGGCTTTCCCTTGATCCACTTTGAAGTTGTCGCAAAGCCATAAAATTAAACCTTTCCCAAAAACAAGAACATACAGATATCTAGATGACATAGTTAGACTATAATCCAACTAAAATAAATAAAATGAGGCTATGATTAGTTATTGGATATGAAATTGGGACAAAAGAAGCATTTGCATCCATTCCTATCTTACCCAATCATTAATAAAGTAGTTACTTGAAGGAGTTGTTACAAAAAAACATTTTCAATAATATTTTGAACATGTGGAACCTTAAACAAATGAATCTAATAAAGAGTGTTGAAAATCTTGATATCATATTGATCATGATGGGACCTTCGTGCAGAGGTTAGCTACAATAAGAAGAGGGAATGTGTCTCCTCGTTGGTAATCAACAACAAATTCATCTAACATTCGCTACGTCCAATTAACATGAACATCTTCATTCACCTAATTTTAATTTACAATCATTTTAACATACTTTGTGTCACAAATCTGTTCAATAGTGCTTGGGATGCAAAATGAAGACACAACAATTTTCTACAAATCTAAGTGTTGCCTACTCTTGATTGGATCAACTTTATCACAAACATTCTTCAATTGCTTCTTAATATTCCAAATGATGTTCACCCTTGCACACTAATGCTTTGATTTGTTGACCCTAAACAAATGGTTTGCTTCTACTATTATCTACTTGAGCAAAGTTCCATTGGAATATCCAACTAAAAACAAATTGTCTTAATTTGATACTTCATTTAAGCTCTAGGTGCTTTGCAATAACAACTTGCATTTGTCATTACTCCTCATCATTGCAACAAATGATCACTTCACACCAATCCTTGATTGCACCACTTTTGCCATCATTCTCCCCCTAGGAGAAACCCGAAAACAAACACCATTTGGTGCATGCAAGTCCATGGCACTAAGTATGTCTACGGTGTAAATGACCATGTGTAGCACTTCAAGTTGATTCGAACATCAACTGTAATTAGACAACAAATAAATGGAGTGGTCTTGGGAACTATGTAATGCACACACGATTTCAATAGGAGATGTGATCAACAATTGCTTCACATTGAGGTTTATACCCAAGGTGTCGAGGTAACATTGACCATAACTTTGTAGATAAAAATCATGGGGTTTGGGGAGATTATTTAACATTGGATTTTATTTTCCCCATTGACAAATTTCAAAAGAAATTTCGCATGCATAAGGAGTTATTTGCCAAGATTCATGATGTCATGGTTCATCATGACTCCTATTTTGAACAGAAGGTCAATGGGCCTAGAAAGCAAGGATTATATTCCATTTAAAAAATCACTTAAGGCATATTGCAAATTCTTGTTTTTGGAATTATAGTAAATGCAATCGATGAATATGTGCACATTGGAAAGTCGATTGTGATTTTTTGTTTTAAAACATTTGCAAGTGTCATATGTGAAATTATTGGAGATGAGTACTTACATGAGCCCATAATAGCACATGTGTTGCACCATATATAAATGAAAGACATGCATGATTTTCTGGGCATGTTTGGGTCTGTAAATTATATTCACTAGGTATGGAAAAATTGCCCCATTGGATGGCAATGCCAATACCAAGACAAGGATGGTATAAGGAGTTTGATCATGGAGGCAATTGCAACGCAAAATTTATGGATTTGACATGCATATGGATTAGGGTTTTCAAAATCCAACAATGGCATCAATGTCATCAACCATTATCTACTCATCGTTAAAAATTTTCATGGTGTTGCGCCTTAGGTGGAATTTTTTGTGGATGGACATAATTATCACATGTATTGTCTTTTGGCATATGGAACTTACCGTAACTGGAAAATTTTCTAGAAGACCATTTCAAAGCCAATTAAGGAGAAACAAAAATGGTATGCAAGAAGGTGTGTGCAAAGATGTGGAACATGCTTTTGGTGTATTGCAAGTGTAGTGGGCAATGCCACAAAATCTTGCACATTTGTGGAATGAATCTACCATGAAAATGGTGTGGATTTTGTGGTGATCATGCATAATATGATTAAGGAAAATGAAAAATGTGATTCCACTTTCAACCATAAATATTTTTTAGAGCTTTACACAACCTGTATTGAACGATATCAAATCTTATATCCATTGACCTTTGAATGATTTGCACAAAGCTTGTGGACATTGAACAATAGCATAAACATCCAAAACTATGTGACCACTTTATGGAACACTTGTGGCAAATTAAGGGAAAATTTTGGAAGTGATGAACATGTATATGCAATGATTTTCAATTATGAAATAAAGTTTTGAACTACATTCAAGTGAAAGCATGTTATGATGGTACATTTTAGGCATGAAAATGTATTCATTTTTTGGTACATTTTGTATTATTTTAAAGGCAAATATTCTTTCATTTCATCTAGTGTTTTGATAAATATACAAAATGGATTTTTTACACAAAACTTTCAACACAATTTTTGTTACCTTTCACATGATAGTGTTTTTTCAACAAACTTTTATGTATTCACAAATTTACATTTGTTTGAATGAACAACTTCATCCAGATGTTTTTTACGAAGTCACATGAGTGGAATTTTTCATATAGAATTAAAATTGGATATTGAAATCATATGTAATATATGATTAAGTACTTCATCAAATTTAATAATCATTTGAATGGGTTTTGAAGTATATTTGCACTTTGGAATATATTGTGTCAATTATAATTTTTCCACTAATATTTTTTTAATTTTTTAATATCAATTTCAAAGTGAAATTTTTTTTGACAAATTTTTTTTTGGGTTTTGAACTATTTTATTTCAAGTACTATTTGCAAAAAAAATAAATTCATATTAACTTAGTAGAAGTTTACAAACAAGTAGTTTCAAAAAATAATATTTGTGACAACAATCTTTGACCACCATGGTGTGCTTTCATGCCCATTCATGATTTGCAATGTTTGCATTTGAAGTTGAAAATGACTTCATGCATACACGCATACTATGATTGTTGTTTCACAAAATACACCTCTTGATTGAAAATGATCAATGTTGTTTTTTGGGAATTTTCATATGTAGCATAACTTGTGATCATCCAAATGGCCCCAAAAAAAAATTAGGTACCTTATTGCCCGACTAACCTAAGTATTGTGGTATCCAAAAAATACACTACAAATAAATGGCATGTATATATGTTGAAAATGAATAGAGAACAAACAATTTGGTGAAGTCATGAATATCAACATCAACTTGAATTTTATTAGTTTTTAGCTCATCAACATCATTAGGAACATAATTAGAACCAAGGCCTTGATTAACATCACTTCGAACATGATCAAGGCTAAGAAAAAATTGATCCATATTACCAACACTAGAACAAAACTATCATTTTGTAACTATTGTATGTAGTTAATTTTCAATTGCATGCAACACATGCAATTGATTTTTAGTTTAGTTGCATAAGATAAGTCACATGCAACATATTGTACATACGATGTACATATAATATGTTTGTATTTTTCATCCGTTCATATTCATACAATTAAATGATTTTTTACACATGTCCATTTTAAATGCCAATCATTTAATGACACATGGTATTTGAAGCCCATTTGACATTTATTATTTAAATTAATTGAGCAAATCTAGGCTATTGGATATAAGGTTTATAAGATGTCAACATGTCACACCTAGGTAAATAGGTAGGTAAATAAATAGGCTAGGTAGCTAGGTAGCTAGGTGGCTTAAGTAGGTAGAATAGTAGATGAATGGGCCTAAATAATTATGTAAATATTATTTCAAAAGGTAGATTTTTAGTTTTTTATCAAAGAAAATTTGAGTTTAACATTTTTTTTGTTCATCCCATTTGCCATTTGTTCTTTGAAGTAAGGCACCTAGAAATAAATAGTTTACAAGCTTCAAAGCTATGACAACCAATATGGGATAAAAATTATAGTTACATTTTAGTTGCAACTTGGTTTATGTTAATAAAATCAATTTTGCAATTTTAAGTTCAAGATTTTTTGTCATTATTCTGTTTTTTTTAGCCTCAAAAATATTTTGTAGTTTTACACCTAATGAATCCAAAGACACAAAAATTGCTCAAATTGGTTTTGAAATGAGCAAGATATGTTCTTTTGAAGTGAAGGGGGTTGTTGTTTGATTTAGGCTAATAAAAAGAGTTTGCAATTTGAAGTTCAAAATCTTTAGTTGTTGTTATGTTGTTTTTGAGCCTCATCTACACTTAGCGCATTCAAAGTCACAAAAATCAATCAAATTGGTTTTTGAAATGAACAAAATATGTTTTTTTGAAGTGAAGGGGGATCATTATTTGATTTAAGCTAATAAAACCAATTTGCAATTTGAAGCTCAAGATCTTTAGTTATTGTTATGTTTTTTTGAGCCTCAAAACTATTTTGTAGTTCTACACTTAGCGCATTCAAAGCCACAAAAATCACTCAAATTGGTTTTGAAATGAACAAAATATGTTTTTTTGAAATGAAGGGGGTCATTGTTTAATTTAGGCTAATAAAACCAATTTGCAATTTGAAGCTCAAGATCTTTGGTTATTGTTATGTTGTTTTTGAACCTCAAAAATATTTTTTAGTTCTACACTTAGCACATTCAAAGCCACAAAAATCATTCAAATTAGTTTTGAAATGAACAAAATATGTTCTTTTGAAGTGAAGGGGATCATTATTTGATTTAGGCTAATAAAACCAGTTTGTAATTTGAAGCTCAAGATCTTTGGTTATTGCTATGTTTTTTTTGAGCCTCAAAAATATTTTGTAGTTCTACACTTAGTGCATTCAAAGCTACAAAAATCACTCAAATTGGTTTTGAAATGAACAAAATATGTTCTTTTGAAGTGAAGGGATCATTATTTGATTGAAGCTAATAAAACCAATTTGTAATTTGAAGCTCAAGATCTTTGGTTATTGTTATGTTATTTTTGAGCTTCAAAAATATTTTGTAGTTCTACACTTAGCACATTCAAAGCCACAAAAATCACTCAAATTGGTTTTGAAATGTAAATGAACAAAATATGTTCTTTTGAATTGAAAGGGTCATTGTTTAATTTAAGTAAAGAAAACCAAATTAAGTTTTGGAGCTCAAGTTCTATAATAATGTATTTATATAAAATCACATATATATATGATATTGTATGTACAGTAACATATAATCAAAATGTAAAGTCATCCATTTTGAAATATAAAAGAAAATTCAATTGCAACATAGCTACAAAAGTGATTGAAAATCATCTAAAATTCAAATGTAGTTGCACGTGCAACTACTTGAGTTGCATAAAACAACCAACTACATACCCATGCTAAAAGATGACACAAGTCAAATAAAAACAACCCTACAACAATCACATGGACTTCACAACAACCCACAAGAATCATAAGAAAAAGTGTCAACCGAGCATGGATATCATCGTCCCTCCCAACATCCTTACCAACAAACAATAATTGTGACCAACGACAAGCTCAATACAATCCTCCACATGTCTGATCAACACTAATTTTTTCATTCCATGTGCTCTAACAATTTGCCTACAAAGTACCTAATTTTGTTATGCCATGTCATGTGTGGAATGTTTATGTGTGCAATATTCTAATTCCCAAATGACGTGGCTAGAGTGGGGAGCTGAATTTTGACCCAAAAAAAAAGGTATGCAAGGACCATTGCAAACAATCTTTGTAGGCCAATTTTAATGAGTTGATGTTTGGCATGCTCTTATAGCAAATTCAACCAAAACAATGGTGAAATGCTTCATGAAGTTCCTCCAAAAATGAATTCACAATTCATAGTAACACATGATGAGCATTCCTCAAAATGCAATGTAACCTTGAAACAAGTTGGCCTTTCAATTAGGCTAAGGTTTGGCTTACCATAAGAAAATGTAGTTTTGTATTTTTTTTTTGTTACTGAGCTTATGGTGCATTCACACTTGATGTGAAGTCAATGTCAAATGAAAATCTAGGTGGCACCCAATGTTAAATGGACAATAGCTTAATGTTAAGTGAATGTTAGCTTAACATAAAATGTTCATGGTAAGTAGATGTAAGTCCTAAATGACTAGCATGGTGTTAGGGCACTCAAGACTAGAGTCCCTAACACCCAAGTGTGAATACACTTTTACTAGTGCAACATGCATTGCAGCTGTTAGGACTTAGAGGACCTATTTAATGTGCTCTTGATAGATAGCAAGTGAAAATTTCACATCCTGCATTCATTTCAACATGCAAACTTGATGAAAAAAGATCTCATCTCTAGATGCAAGGAATATGGATGAAAATTGAACATTAAAAAATAATAATAATAATTTTTAAATTAAAATTAAAAAATTAATAATAAAATTAAAAAATTAAAAAAAAAGAAGAACTGGAGGGTCGGTGCGGGGGGTGAAAAGCTAAGCTCAATGTGAATATTCAGGAGTGCAAAAACCTACAAGAAATTTTCTAGTGTATTTGGAGGTAAACATTACATAGTGGAATTTTTCATTGGCAAAAAGGGAGTGAAATGGCCGCCATGTGGGTGGGCATTTCACATTTCAAAATGCTCATTTTTTTTTTTCTTTCTTATGTGATACCTGGATATTAATTTAAAAAATCTATCATATATCACAGAAAAAAATTTAAAATTAAAAAAAAAATCCTTATAGGTCTATAGTCTTTGAGCCAACCTTTTAAGACCCTAGAGTTTTAGGGTTAATCCGATACTCCAAAAAAGATCATCTTATGGGCTGAAAAATATCATTTCCGACCACGGCTATCCCGGGAGTGATAGCCAACGCATGATTGCCAGAGGGGAGAGAAGAAAGGACAAAAGAGGGAGGACATGATCATCCATCCATCCATCCATCCATCCCTTCATCCCTTCATTCATTCATCCTCCTACTGAACTAGCATCTAAAATAATACACTAACTTAGTACAAATTGAAAAGAAGTGGAAATTTGTGCTGAATAGCTTACCTATGGTGCATTCACACTTGATGTTAAAAGTGATTAGTGTTAAATGAAAATCTAGGTGGCATCCTAGGTGGCACCCAATTTTAAATGGGCGATAGTATAATGTTAAATTACAATCCCTAACAACAGGTGTGAACGCACAAGATATCTTTCTATGCATGGTTCAAAGGTAGGGTTACCCCAAAAAATGTCAAAGGTTGGTTAAAAAATTTCACTTTTCATATTTAGATATTAGCCAAATCTGGCTAAAATCTTCCTATGCATGATTGTCACTTTGGCTACATCACAAAATTGGATGCTGCTGCTCCTTTTCGCCAAAAAGCGAAATAAAAAAATTTTAAAAAATGAAAATGAAGTGTTTTGGAAAGGTTTCTAATCGTCAGAAGTGATGATTTTCCTTTTTTTTAAATAAATCGCCAGATCCTTATATTTGGTTTCCAGTGTGTAGCCAAATATATAAAAGGGATGACTAAAGATTTATACTTCATGTTTGGTTTATAGCCAGATTTGGCTAAATCTTCCTAAGGATGATCGCCAGATTTTTTCGGCATATTTCTAGGGATGGTCGCCACTTTACAAGGCACAAACAAAACACGCCCATTCTCCTTATCCCTTTCTTTGGGGCCCACTTTAAGAGTCGATCCCAGGGTGTGTTTATTGGTTTTGGCGAATCTTTTTTTACAAAGTGGAGATTTTTAGTCGCCAAATTTCGGGGGAAAAAAAAAATCTGAAATTCGCGAGATTTCTATCCTAAGTTCCCTGAAAAGCTGGTAGCCAGAAATTATTATACACGGACGCTAGATTTTTTTGGACTTTGATATTTTCCGATCGCCAAATATGGCTAAATCATCTCATAGATGATCGCCACTTTGTTTCTCCCTAGGCAAGCCCGTCTGTTCTCTCTCACCTTCCTTTGTTTTGTATGTAATGCTGCTTTGCGTCCCGATACATGTTTCTTGTTTTTTTATCAAGAGTTTATAGTTCCGTTGCATTTTTGTTGTATCCGGGCACTCTCTCCATCTGCGCACGCTGCGTGTGAAGACCTTGACAAGATTAGAAGATGGCAGGGAAGAGGATTCTGATCGTCAGCACATCATATGATAAGCTTGGAACGTCAGGCGAAAAAACCGGCGTATGGTAAATTATCAAATCCCATTAGGCCGCTCATGTCCTTTTCCCTAATTTCTTTTGTTTGTGTTGTTGTTGTTGTTGTTGTTGTTCCCGGCCGCCGTTTCTGCTGTTTGAATATCTCCAGTAACTTAGCAGATTTGTGGATGCTTCTACACAAACACACTCTGCAGCTCCTCAAGGAAGAAGATGTGTACATGAGATGCACAAGAAGATTTTATTATTTTATTTATTATTTACTTTGGTACATGATGTTGTTGCAGAGGATTTTTAGATCTTGCAAACAAACCTTCTCAAGAGTATAAGAATTTGATTCGAGCTTGTAATTTCTGCTGTATGATGGAACTCCTGTGCAGTTACCTAGCCCGGACAGATGCTCTTTATGTAATGCAGTAATATTGTCAGTTGGCATATACAACTCAATAGTGGTTTTTTTTCTGTCTGTTTTTACACTAATCTTTTCAGTGTCAGAGAGACTGCAATTCCAATTCTTATGTGAAGGATGCTGGGTTTTGTGTAGGATTGAGGAGCTAGTGGCCCCATATTACATTTTCAAAGAAGCAGGAGCACATGTTGATGTTGTCAGCATTAAGGGCGGCCATGTTCCTATTGGTTATAAATTTGACCATTTTCTGACTTCCTACATGATCACTCACCCTAGTCGCTCTCAAGCTGCTATTCCCACAATGTTTTATCAGTTGATAAAAAGTTCAGTTAATGTTTGTTTCAGTTGCTGCTGTTTTGCTTGATTTTATTTGTCTCCTTGTGTTTTTTCTTGGTGGATAGATAGATAGCTGCACACAATATTTTGCATGGAAATTGTAAGACTATCATTTGATGAACTTCAAAATTGGGTCTGGTGTTGATTGCAATGGTGTGGAAAAGTGCAGATCCCCATAGCTTGGGAGATGACGCAGTGACAGAACATGTGAAACGCTACCATGAGGATTGTAAGTCAATTGAATCTCATGCCCACTAGTCATGCCCACCAGATCAGTCAAGAACAGCTATAGACTAGGTGTAGTTAAGCAGTGTGTAGTTTTATGTTGATATGTGCAATATCAGTGCATATGTTTTGCCCATGCCAAGGTTCAATTTTGGAATAAGCTGAGCCACAGCCTAATTTTGCACCCCCCCAAGCTGAGAGCTTTCTTTCAAAAGATAGATGAATAGATTCTATCAGAGGTCAAATTACAAGCCAGAAAGGTTGGTAATTTCTAATACAAAAGTGAGATCATAATTTGCATCTTCTAGGGCCCTTGTTCTCATTAGAATCCATCCGCAGAAGAGATTGACTGTAAAGGGTTAATTGGAACATACATTGTGCATCCCTGAAGTGGTAAATTCACCTCTAATTTGATATATTTTGTTGTTGGCAGTGGAGCTGAAGAAGACACTGGAGGAGTCCAAATCTATCCAGGAGGTTACCGGAAATTATGATGCTGTGTTTGTGCCTGGTAAGCACTGATCCATGTGTGATAATCACAAACTTCTGTAACAGAAATGTCTTATCCTAGACTTGAATCCTGTGATTTTCTGGTCTTGTGGAGTTAATTCCCTGCAATTTGGACATTTATGTTTGTGGAATGATCTTTTGGGTGTGAACTTGACAGTATGGTGTCAATTTGTCATGAGCATTGGAGACTGTTTGTGATTCTTTCTGCTGCAGGACATTTGTTTTGGGAGTGTGTGGGTTTACTCTGAAGTTTAGGTTGAATCTCTGGCACACTTTGTTATTTAATCAAATTATCAAGTGAGCTGAGTTGAATCATGCTGGGAATGGGATGGCAGGTGGTCATGGAATAGTTCATGACGGCCCCAATGACAAGTACTTGATTGCATTTGCGGAGAAAATTTGGAGTGAAGGAGGGGTAGTAAGTGCAGTGTGCCATGGTCCAGCTGCACTTGTGAATGTGCATGCACCCAATGGGGAACTAATTGTGAAAGGGAGGAAGGTAAGTCTTTTGTGTAGTATACTCTATTTACTTCATGTGTTGCTTGATCTCCTGTTAGTAAACAATGTTTTGGGAAAGTCATGGTTTTGCTTTATACTACTAGGAGTTTGCATGCCACCATTCTAAATCATTCACTTATTTCATGAGTGGGGGATGGTTATGTGCAAAAGGTGGCAGGCTTTTCCAACGCAGAGGAAGAGGCAGCTGGAAAGAAACAATATGTTCCCTTTTTACTAGAGGATAAACTGAAGGAGTCAGGTGGTTTGTATGAGAGCGGCCCTAATTGGGTGAGTTTGATTTCTAGAAAAAATCCCCCCAAAGTCAGTGCTTTTGAACCCTGGAATTTGATACTCAACAACCAATTGATTCCTGAATAGATGGAAAAATGTGACTCTAAATCAGTGGGTTTTTTTTTCTGTGGATGGTGGGGGAATTGGCAGCAACCATTTGCAGTGGCGGATGGAAAGCTTGTGTTAGGACAGAATCCGGCCAGTTCAGCTGAAGTTGCAAAATTAGTTTTGGCAGCACTCTAAATTTGTGTGCATGTGAGAAAAGCATGTGGGGAACTGAAAGCCCTTTCAGTTTCGGAAAGGAGAGGATATGGACATGGTTTTCTTAAAGACAGCTCTAACAAGTTATGTACATTAAAGTGTGATGTTGGGTGTTTCTGTTGGACCTTTTGTTCAGTATGTGAAGAGATAAGTGAAACCATGGTAGTGTGGCATTTTCAAGCAGCAATGTTAAGAAGTCAGTTTAAGACAATATTTCTCATTATGCATGTGTTTAACAGTCTCTTATATTATTGTGTAATTGTGTATTTTCCAATTAAGAGGTGTGCTTAAAAAACAATCATCTGAAAAAGCAGTCTTTTTATTGTGTTGATAAATTGTGTTACAGTTGGCAATTGCCTCCAGAGGTTAAATTCCTGCTTTCTATGAAGGTTTTTTTTTGGGGGCATCAAATAGGTTGTAGTTGAAGCTGTACTGAGCAGGACTGAGATCTGGAAGATGCTGCCTGCTGGGTTTCTTCCAATGTTGTCGGGTTATCAAATTTTAGATGGAACCTCAGTATATGGATGTAGAATAATCCCTTTTTTTCCCCCTAAACAGGAGGATATGTATCGAATTTTTTTGCAATCTTCATTTCAAGATGGTTATGCATTCAAATTTTTTTCTTGCCTGTGGTGGTTATGGATCAGCCAGTTTTCAAGCTTCAAAAAAAAAGCTGTGGATATGCACAAAGGGGATGGATGCACGTCTAAATTTTATATTTTGAATGCTTGTAAGGATTTATGCCACCATTTGTACACTACAAACTAACCTGCAAGATAGGAAAACAAGACACCATGAAAAGAAGGAACTTGTAAGTGAATTGAATCTCATTTCTTTACAAAACTATTCCCAATGCAATGTGAATTGCTTGCCCCAACCACAACTGAGACAAAATCACCCAACCCCATCTACAACACCACCTCAGCAACCCTAACCATCATCTATATGCAACCTTTTGAAGTATTCCACTTCTTTAATCAAATCATAGTTGTCATTTGCCAAAGATGCTTCCACTTTCATGCATTCTTTCACATTTATCTTCTTCTTGCAATTAAAGTGTCGATCATTAGGCTAATTCTACATCACATTGATGATTCGATCGAGGTTCTTAGCTTATAAGCAGTAGTGAAAGATGTTAACACCCTTAGCAAGATTAAACACTTGTTATGTTTCAATTTGTGACCAAAAAACGTTCACAATTTGTTTGCTAAAAAATGCAACATTTGGAAATTGTCCCCTCATTAATGTGTCACCAAGCAAAGGGATCTTCACATGCAATTGGGGGTACATGTAATTTCCTAAACAAAGTCAATTCTCCATTAACAAGTGCTTGTGAAGACTCCTCCACAAATGTTCCAACACCAAATATTTTAATGTCATCCTCAAGTTGTTGATTAGGTTCATTAATTTTTTACATTCTTCAACAATAGGATTTAGTCAATAAAAGCAAGTGATAAGAAGGGGATGATTTCCTTTGCATCATATTCAATTACAAGATGGATTGTATTCATGCAACCCACATATTTTTTCACAGCACACAAATGTTTGAATCAAGGATGCAACTTTATGGCAAACATGTTATGAACTTGCTTTGAATCATAAGCTTTCAAAAAAACCGAGAAAATTTTTGCACTTTCACAACTTTCACATGTTCGAATGCAAGAGGAGTTCCACATTAAACTCATCTAGAACTTTAATCCCATTTTAAACTTGCTCAAATTTAGCTTCCATGTGGACTATTAAAACAATAAATATAGTTGAGGCATCATATAACAACCAATGACCCCTTGAATAGTTCATCACACAAGTTGTGATAATAAGGTTTTAAACACTTCTGATTGCATTTGCAATCACCCAAACCTCAGCCTTAAGAAATTTTTGTTGTAAAAGTAATGTCCTCCACCCATAACACAAGATTATGGTTTTTTTCAACTCCAATGTTTTTTCAAATTGATGATTTTACTAGCAAATTTGGTTTTCATTAGAGTTTTCAATTTTCAATGTTGCAAACCACTCTCAACACATGCCTTCTCCCACTCATGTCTCCCCTTCCTTGATTTTTTTTGTCCATGTGATCATCTTTTGCAAATTTGATTAGGCATTATTCACACTAACCAATTGTTACAACAACCTTGTCATCATTTGTAGCATGTTGGCATACTTTAAACATGACATGACCAAAATAAGTAACTTCATAAACTCACTAAAGTTTCAAAGGATGACAATCAAAAATAAAATGTAATGCTACTACCATAGATATCAAGTTGTTGCCTTCATATTTCACAAAAGCAACCACACAATGCATTAGATCAAACTTTGAAATAAAACTTGTAATTGTTAGGCCATGGAAAGCCTTGTTATGTCATGCACCTTAAACAAACTAACATTAACATTCATAAGGTTTGAGATTCATTTATATAGTTGAATACTAAACCAATGTGTCCACTACACTTCAAACATCTAAATATCAAAACTTGTTACCATAGTTGTTGTAAATGTAAGATTAGGTAACACATGCAAGTCCATAGTTTTTTTTTTACTATCACAAGAATCACTTCTTTCACCAAAATAGAAGGAAAAAGAAACACAACACAAGGGCATTGGTGTAATACTAACCTTTGTAGCCCAAATATTTTTTAAAATGGAAAGTGGCTTGTAACCTTTACATATATATAGCACCAATCTTCAAAAAAGTTTTATTACACCTTGTCACCTTTTTTGTAAGGATTTATGGCCCAACAAACGATGTGATTACACATACACTTACACCAAGCCTCTTCTTCTTTAACTACTGACCAAGATTGCCTCAACAATAGAATTAACAAATACCAACTTCCTCTAAGTAAACAACTTGGGTTTTCATAAGAGTGATCCACTTACTCTTGTTGTATTTTATAAGAATTTTCCATAAAGTACATTGGGACAAAACATCACAAGTACAATTTGTACAACCCATTTTAATTTACAAATGATACATTTGCAACATTTGTGGGTTCAAAATATCCACAAGTAATCCATCATTAAAAACAAAATAACCCTAACAAATTAACGTTCAATAATGTGGTTTACATGCCAATTTTTTGGGAGAAACCTAGTTGGGTACCTAACTCAGTTAGTAATCAAAGATTTTGATTTAGCTACATTTTGTTGATTGTTAAATTTCAAAGTGTAATTCTTTAATTCAAGTTTTAAAATAAAGTTGACAAGTTATATGAACTAATTTTCAAACAAAGCCCCTAACCAACTAACTTTTTCCAAATATCAAACTGACCAAGGTCAATTATTAAATTGCCAACAAAGACTAAAAACAAATATTTGAATTTTCTTTCAATGAATGCAATAGAAAACCATCTAAAATTTTCATTTTTCAAATTTCAAGTTTTAATGAACTAGCAACTTACAATGAAAACACTTACAACTTACATTAAAAAATTGTGTTTCAAGTTTCAATAAAACTTTATCATTGAATTTTTTTTCAATGGAGGCACTTACAACTTAATTACATTACAAAAGATTTTGAAATTGGCTATGTTTCGATAATCACATTAACCATGCCATGAGGAACAACACTCCATGAATGCACTTACCAAGAAGACTATAGATCATAGATCCTTTTGAAATCATCCATGTGTTTTGAGTTTCAATGAAATTAGAAGGAATCCGTAATCCAATAAGCTAGAAGGAAAAATACACAATTCAAGTATATGGGAAAAAGGCTCAATGATCCAAAATCAACCATGAAAGAATATCAATGATGTACACTTAAGTGTAAAATGAGTAAAATCTAAAAAGTCAAATATGTGTCCATTTTGGTGGAAGCAGCAACTTTAGAAAAAGAAATGAAAAAGGTTTGGGAATTTTTCCCATGCAACTTCATCCCAAACTATGCATTGAGTTTTTTTGTCAACTCCAATTTTTCCTTTACATATACCTTCTAAATAAATCAACAAGATCTTGCTCCATATAACTATTAAGTAAATCAACACAATCTTACTCCACATGTTTTTTCATGGCCAATATGCCATTAACCTTGTGATAAGCAATGAAGCCTTTGCAACATATTGTGTGTAAGGCCGTAATCTTTAAACTAGTTGTCTCACTATGACAAAGGATAATGCATCACATAACTTGACTTTGTCCCAAATCAACATGTAGATTATTGTTTACCTTGAAGAATGCCCAAGTCACCAAAGTCCTTTAATGAGGGTTTCAAAACTTTTGTTACTTCTTCAAGTCTTCTAATAACACCTCTTCCATTAGAGACATGTAATGTTAAAGTTAGATGAAACCTTCTACTCTAAAGCATTCATGATGTTAGAACTACTATTGTATCCTACCAAACACCCAACAACAACACACAAATTAGATTTGAACTACAAGTTAATATTGTTAATCTTTGAAGATGAATCCATGGTAGGTATAGCAAGGAAAGGGGGATGAAAATAGATGGTCATAGATATGAAAGAATGGTGATTTGAGTGCACAATTAGTTGCAATGAATGTGAAACACAAGTGAATAATAAAGCTTGAAATTTTTAATAAGTAAAAAAAACTACAATGCATCACAAGTTTGAGCTTTTTGACAAGAGAAAAATAAGAATGATAGTCAAAAGATAGAAAACACAAATACAAAACAAAAGATATGGAGATTGATGAAATATTTTCTCATTGTCGTCAAATTTTAAATAATCATCCTCATTTGCCATACTTGAGCAAAAGGTGAACGCTTGTCATCAAGAAAAAAATGGTAGCAAATTGTCATTTCAAGGTCATATTCAAGGAGCTCCCAAAATTGTGGTGATGCATGTGATCTTGCTTTCTCCATCACATTGAAACATCAAACTTGAACAACTCAAAAAACCCTAAACCTATTTCAAAAAAACCTTCAATTTTCAAATTCCATATTCACCAGTTTTCTTTCAAAGAACCTTGGAAGCACTCTAGTTTTCGCACTCTAAACAGATCAATTTTCCTACAACAAACCTCCAAAACAAGAAGGTTTTCAAACTACAAGCAAGTCAGGTTACTCTCAAAGAACCTCCAAGATGAAAAAAAATTCAAACTACACACAAGTCAGGTTTCATTCTAAGAACCTCCACTATTTTTGGGCATCAAATCCATTGTGAGGGCGAATCTTTGATAAAAAGAAATTGTTAGGTCAAAGGAAGGGGGCAAATAGCACATTCTTGAAAATATGATGGGTCAAATTTGGGGCCACGGGTGTCACAAAATGGGAATTGCCAATGATATACCTATATCATGGATTTGACAAAGAATTGGCAATCCCTAAAAGAACCACCCAACATTGTTATCTATGGCTACACTATTGGACATGCAAAACCTTGAACCCTACACCCTAAACCCTAAACCCTTGAACCCTACAAGTATTAACACTCTTGGAAAATTGTGAAATTGATGTGTAGAATGTTGTCTTAAACGGCAAAATCAGCTGTGACTGTGATTCTGATAGCACTTTATATCCATGAATGGGGATTTACACCTACTAAAAAAGAGGATGGATCTTACACCTACTCCTCAAAAGCGAGAGGGGTCATAGGTGTAAGATCTCTCCCACTCCTAAGGAGTAGGCACGAAAGACCACTCCCCCTCTTAAGCCTTGTGATCTCTACCTATGTTTAGGTTAATGACAACATTCATTTCATGCTTTACAATGGCTAAAGCCCATTCCTTACTTATGATACTTACCCACCTACATAGGTAGTTACTAGTTTACCTTGGTAAGGGAAGGGGGAAAGTAGGAAGGAGGGTTTAGAGGACCGCTTACTGTGTAATTCAGTTGTGGATGAATTTCATCCACAAATGAGTCATAACAGGCTTCCCATGGATGGTGCACTAGTGGGTGCTGGGTCACATAATTCCTGAAAGGGCTGCCCAGGTCAGGTTAGGTCAGGTCAGGTTAAGTCAGTTTATCTTAGTATTCATACTATAATTACTAGCACTTCCAGTTATGATGTGGATTTTGCAATGGGTTCTTCATTAAATTCCAGATCCTTTTATGTGAAGGAAAGCCAGTTGTTGATTTATTTGACCAACCCATTTTGGACACGTGTACACACATAAACCCTAAACCCTAATTGCACCACCTTTAAGTATTATTAGGGCAAATTGTGTTTGTGCAACAACACTCATCAAAATCAGGTACCAGTTACCAGTGATCACAGTTTTGGTCAGGTAAATGGCAGTAAGCAATTAACATGTTTTTTTGTTTTGTTTTGTTATTATTATTATTTAAATAAATATTTTTAGTGTGTCTCAGAGTCTTTGCACTGGGGTTAAATGCTAAAAATATTTAATGTTCTATTTTCATTAACTTAAACATTGGAACATGTGAATAAACAATAAACCCACCACAATTTGCCATTCTAGGCAAGTTCGTATGGACAAATTCAAAGTTAGGCAAGTTTGGTATTTGGTATTTCCTTTCCACTTATGTTCATTAGTTTATTTTGAATCATGTTGTACTAATATCCTTCATGTCATATGTGTCCCATCTTAGGACATTGAGGCTTATCAAAGCAAAATGTTCACAATTTGTTTTTTTTTTTTTAATGCATGTAAAAAAGGTGTTGAATGGTAATTTGGAAATTCATTTGCCATATGTGCAATTGAACAATATGAGCATGTGATTATGAAATAGGAAATTATATGATTTATGAAGGTTTAGGGTTTAGGCCAGTTAGAATGAACCACTTTTAATGTCAATTTTCTAGGGTTTGTTTCAAATATTTTTCATTGCATTTACCTAAATATTATTATTTTGATCAAAACATGACTTTAAATTTAAGTATATTATTTATAGGCCTTTGTCATATTTTTGGCCCATGGTAGATGTAATATGTGCATTATGACTCTGAAATCAAAATCATATTAATTGTAATATTGACATCAACTTTTGTACATCAATTTTCATATATCATCAAAAACCTCAAATTCAAAAACATATTTTTTCCTCTTGTTTTCCAATTTTTCAACTATCCAATATATGAACCAAATATTTGAAGCATTTTATTATTATACAAAGTTTTCCCTTTGGTTAAAATTTAATGTTCTTGTTGATAGTCCTAAAAGAACTTATGTTTTGGTGATTTTTGGTGGGACATTTGGCAAAAAAAGTTGAAATTGGAAGTCTCTAAGGGCCAAGGCTTGTGAATTATGAACAAAAATGGCATTAGATTAGGATCATGGTTGGTTTTTGTGACATTTTTGTGATATGTTGAGTAGTAACTTAGTTTGGGCAAGGATATGGTTTATCATGTACACTATGGTAATGGTATAGGAATCTCCAAAAAAATGTAATACCCAAATGATATAGGTTTTACATAACTTGCTAACTTTAAACATCAATATGACATGAGAATAACCACTTTTTTAATTTGTACATAATGATACATGAACATAAGCAACACTTGAGGAGACCACTTGGAACAAGTATTGAACATGCATAGAGATATTATGTGAAAGATATAATTTGGATAAGTCACCTCCTTGAGGTGACACATCTACTTTTCATCTAAAGAATATTTACCCATGACTAGTATAAATTTTCATGGGAATTACTAATACCAAGATCATCATGCCATCTAAATGGCATAAAATAGAGATGACCCAACAGTCATCATCTATATCTCAATGTCCATTTTACAACTATGGACATAATGTCACTGTGTTGTATTATTAATTTGATATAAAAGTTGATTTCTCATTTATTTATTATTTCATCATACTTAAGATTACATCAAATACAAAAATATATTGCTCTATTTTTGTTGGCCTACACATTTTCATGTCCACATAGAATCCTACCATCTTATGACCTTCTATTTGTTATATGCATAAGTTCACATTTGCATTAAATCAATGATAGGCATTGTAGCTATGTATGATACCTATATATAAAGACACAATTTGCACAACAAAAAGGTGATTAATGATTTGGTAATGAATGGAAGCAACCAAGGTGGATTGATGTTGTGATGAATTGTAAATAATATCTTCATTGTGAATTTGAATGGTTGTTCTTGAAACATCAAACTTTATGTTAAAAAACGTTGTGCCATTATTAGTTGCCAAACCCTTTTACAACATTTTCAACATATATTGGTTGTTCTTGAAACATGAAACTTTATGTTAAAAAAATGTTGTGCCATTATTAGTTGCCAAACCCCTTTACAACATTTTCAACATATATTGGTTGTTCTTGAAACATGAAACTTTATGTTAAAAAAATGTTGTGCCATTATTAGTTGCCAAACCCCTTTACAACATTTTCAACATATATT
>Ga0116231_10007016_pt1 | contig 20998 bp, 19 predicted proteins | sample S1TSphgellanicum_2_FD_89695 | JGI IMG/M metagenome (GOLD analysis project Ga0116231, IMG submission 89695) | Host-associated microbial communities from peat moss isolated from Minnesota, USA - S1T2_Fd - Sphagnum magellanicum MG | ecosystem: Host-associated > Plants > Peat moss > Unclassified...
ATTTTGTTTTTGAGGAATGTTTTTAGTTGGATTCGGGAGTGGGGGGGGGGGGGGGAGGGGTGGGGTCACAAGCCTCATGGTAAGTGCTTTCTAGGGTTGTTGAAAGTCTCATCCAACAAAAAAAGGGTTTACAAGGATTGTGGAACTAAAGCTTTGTGTAGTAGTTGTAGGTACATGAAGCTCATGAAGCTTGTTGCTTGACTTTTGTGGTGTGTTGGGAAATAGTTTGTCACAATGTCATTGTGAAGCTTGTTGCTTGACTTTTGTGGTGTGTTGGGAAATATAGTTTGTCACAATGTCATTCATTGTGAACCCTCTTTTGAACAAAAAAAGTTTGTTGTTCATCCATCCACTGACTACTAACCAAGGTTCAACCCTGGTTAACCTAACTTGTAGGGTCCAAAGTCTAGACCCTATGGAGGAAGGGAAACACTGATATCACACAAGACCCAACAACCCACCCAATTTCCACAGAAAGAAAGAAAGAAAGACTTTGATGTTATGTACATAACACTTTTTTTGAAGTTGCTGTGCAGTGGTTCAGACTTCTTCTTTCATGTCAGATAGGACCCTAAACCCTAAACCCTAAAGCCTCCTAAACCCTAAACCCTACTTGAGTTGCTGCTGGTGCTGCTGGTGCTGCTTGCACCTCCTCCACTTCCTCCTCCTCTGAACTTGCAGGCTGCCCTGAATGGTACTGGCCCTGCCATCATCACCATGAGTTTGAAATCAAAAGCAAAAGCAAAAGCAAAAAGGATGATTCATTCAACAAAAATTTGGGACACAAAATTCAAAGTGACTTCTTCCCATGTGCAATTTACCATAGTACACATGTCTGTCAATTAATTAATTAATTAATTAATTAATCTTTAAAAAAAGAAATATATTCCTGAATATTCCCAAAAGATCCTCCATTTTTTCCTTTGTTTTTATATGGGATGATTTTATTTTTTATTTTTTTGAAAATTTCAACATTTCTACAAAAATTTTATAATAATTCGGGTCAAAGCTGCCAAGGTGGTACTACTACTACTACTATCGAAGAAGTATATTGTATACTTTTACGGCACCCATGTGCGAAGAAGAAGAGTCGCAGCAACAACACCTGGTGAACATTCCTCAAAATATGGGCACCGAATCAAAACTACACTACCTTGTGCATTGTTCCATAGTAGTCCCGCCCTTCTTGCTTGCCGAAAGAGTCAATAAAGTATCACCAAACACTTGTTTTAAATAAATGTCAAATATTATTCCCACTAGTGGGTGCCCCGTGACCTTCGGCCACTGTGAAGTCCCCCGGTTTCTTTAAACTTGGTTCGCGTTTTAGTTTTTTTTAGAAACTTTTAACTTTTTTATTTTTTATTTTTATGTGTTTTCTATTTTTATTATTATTTTGTGATCATCCAGCCAGACAGACATTTCATCCATCCCCTTAATCGAGACGGACTAAGATGGCTAAAAGCTAAAATTTTATCCATTGGCACATATGCTTAGGTTGGAAGAAGGCATTGTAGTGCAATTTTTAGTGCCAATGTCCACTTATTTGAATTCAAGTACATTTATTTGAAACAAATGTCATAATGATATTACACATGATCAAACACAACTATAAAAACATTGGGTAAAAGTGTGAAAATAAATGAACACAAATAAATGTATATCATTGTTCATTCGATCATAGACCACATTGTGCACATTCGTGGCCGTTTGATCAATTGTTCATTGGTTGAATTATGAACTATTCAAGTGTTTCCCCATTGATTTATGTGCGGTGATAGGTGGATTTACCTTACATTTTTGGAAACCCTTAATGATGGGTTGCACACTTCCAAGTTAATAGTCCAAATTACCAAGGTTGTCCAATTTTTAAAATTTTGGCCAATTTTAATTCAAGTTGTCAAGCTAGTTATCAAGTACCTAGAACACAAGTTCTAAATTTTGCAAAAAAAAAGAGAGAAAAACAACTATAATTGTCATCCTTCAGCTAAAATTGGCCCTAATTTTATACATATTCTAGTGCTTTATTTTATTTTATTTTATTGTGTTTTTTCAACTAGCATTGGACATGTTGTTAGTTTGAGAAAAAAAATTCAGGTGTGCATTTTTATTGAATAATAAATCTCGGAGTGAGATGGGGGTTGGTATTAGGAATGTAATAATTGCTATTTTTGGAAGTATTTTATGCAAGTTCTTTTTCTTTTGATGTAGGCATGTAATTAATATAAGCGGTCATTTTTTATTGATTCTACCAAGTTTATAAAAACTTTAATTTAAAAAGTTTGGTTTTGAACTACCTAATTTTAATTTCTTAGAAAAAACTATAACCAATGTATAACCGACATGTTAACCAGGGGTTCTCAATCGGTTATTCGATAATTTACTTGACAACCAATTTTTTACATTAATATTGATAACCTTTGTAATCCCCAAATTTTCATTTCATTTATTAAAAAAAAACCTACCTGATTAAGAAGAAGGAAAAAAACCCAAGCTAACAATGGTTGTTAGAGAGGGTTTTCAGCCATTTAGAATTTACTACCTTAAGGGCAAATCCACCAGTGCTCTCAGTATGTGAGACCCTTGGAAAAGAGTCGAAATTGGATGAAAAAAAGTCAAAACATATCGGTTTGGGAGGGTTTTCAGCCCTTTAGAATTTACTACCTTTAGGGCAAATCCACCAGTGCTCTCAGTATGTGAGACCCTTGGAAAAGAGTCGAAATTGGATGAAAAAAAGTCAAAACATATCGGTTTGGGAGGGTTTTCAGCCCTTTAGAATTTACCACCTTAAGGGCAAATCCACCAGTGCTCAGTATGACCCTGGAAAAGAGTCGAAATTGGATGACGAAAAGTCAAAACATGTTGGTTTGGTTCAGCAAAATGGTTTTGGCCCAACGTTTTTGCATAGTTTGCTGAGAGGCTGGTAAAATTTCGCTTGAAATTTGGAAGGGTGTAGTTTCTTGTACAAATCATGATGATTTAGGGTTTAGGGTTTTAGAAGCCTTTTTTTTTTTTTGGGTGAGATGCTTGAGTTTTAGGGTTTTTTTTGGCCTTGTGTGCTTGTTGTCATGTCTGCTGCATAGGAGTTGTAGAGGACCGAGAGGATCACATGGAGAAGAAGAAGAAATCTGCTGGAATCACAACCTCGCTCACTCAAGCCTCTGTTTTTGGTGAAGCAAGGTAAGTAGTTCTATCATTTGCCATTTTTTTCTTTTTGTCCTTTTTTTTTCCTTTTTGTGCTCTCTATACTTCAAAGCAAGACTAGAGAGGAGGATGGGCTTCTTCTTCATCTGACTTTTTTTTGTTGTTATCTGCTCTATGTGTGTGTTGCTACTACATGATTGTTTTTGGTGAAGGTAAGTTCTTTCTTCTTTCAGCTTCTTTTTCCCTTTTGCTCTATGTGCTACAGTTTGCATCTCCTCAAGTTCCGAGGGTTTAGGGGGTTTTAGGGTTTAGGATTGTGGATTTGCATTTGTTGCTAGTTAAATATTTGCTAGGACTGATTGCTTTTATTCTAAAAGCTTGTGGGAATTGTAGTCACACATGGAGAAAAACAATTTTAAGAAGAGTTGTTGTTTTTCCTTCTACTGATCTATTATGTCACATGGCTGCTCCTTTGGGGAAAGAATGAAGAGAGAGGAGGGAGGAAGTTAAGAGCTAAGGGTACCGACAATTCTGCACTGATATATTCTTTCTCCATCTGTAAAATCTACATTTACTACTACATAAGCAATGAAGGCAATGTAATCCACAGAAGGAGAGTTCCTAAACCCTCCCTACTGCTTGCAAGTTTTTAAAGTTCAGAATGTATCCTCTCTTGCGTTTTCTTCACTCTCCTACAACATACATTGTGGTTACTTATTGGTGTAGTCATCTTCTTTACTGCCTTTGGATGTTTTTAATGTGCAGTGAGTTTGTTGTGAACTTGTGTTATTCATTTCAAGTCACCCCTCTGATATAAAAGAAAGAACTCTTGGTTAGGTCAGCTGCTGCAAGTTGATATTGCAACATCAATAACAACAAGAAGAAAATGCACAAAATTAAAACATTCAAAAACTCTATCTTCTCTACACAATGATGTGTAGTATTTGTCTATTAATTTTGAGGATGGTTACAATGTGGGCCTTTTTTTGATGGTTGTCATGGCACATGGTGAAAGACAAGCTAGGGCTAGATAGCACACTCTTACATGGTTTGCATATGGGTTTGTGTTGGATTGGCAAAACATGGGAGGAGTAGTAGTGGGTCTAGGTTTTAGGGTTTAGGATGAAGGCTTTAGGAAGATGTAAGGATGTGGAAAGGAAGTGAGATGTTGTTCTTGCTGTGAGTGAGAAGTAACAACCTTAACCCTAGAACCCTAGACCCCTAAAGTTCTTCAATGGTTTTTTTGCAGCTATATGCCACCTGACTCCTTTCAACAACTAGAGAATATTGTGCCACTGGTGGAGGATGTTGGATCCAACAACAACACAGAGTTATGGCTTGTGCAACTGCCATCGAATGAAGTAATGCACCACCCACACTCCTGATTGTGTTATCATTTCTCTTGCTACTTGTAGCAGCTTACTGCTGCTGTGGTCTCCTTTGGAGTTCAGAACCATTTGGACAAGAAGATCAAGGAGTCTCTCTCATGCAGAATTAGCTGATTTGCTGCTTCCATGAAGATTGACATATGACTTCCATCAATGAATGAGACAGCCTCATTCTTTCTGCACTTTTCAGTACAATTGAAATGCTGTGCAGGTAGCAACAGGATGGGAATGCTGATACATTGTACAAATTGATTTCCTTCAATGTCTAGGAATGCTGTAAGATCTCATAATTCTTTAACCAGTTTGACAGATATCCTTATTCTTGACAGTTAGGGGCAAAAGACCTTATGGAACAGCAATGGAATATGCAAGTAGCTGATGATGCTGATTGCAAACTTGGGCATTTTTACAGTTCGCGTGGTGACTACTACTTCCACTCTGTTTTTTTGTTAATGATGAAGGATGAAGATTCTGGAAATATCTTATGCGGTTTTTTTTTTCTCCTTTTTGTTGTGGTCATTAGGAGGATTCTTATCTTCTGGGAAGCATGTTCTAGCACTGTACTGTCATAGTAGGAAACTAGCCTCGTGATATCTTTGTTGGCAAGCTTCAGACCCTAGAGGTTCTGGCTGTGATGGCGGTGGGACAGGGGAGATGTATGATGTGGTGAAGCAGGAAATGGACAGTACAAAGCTCTTTGCAATTTTTCCAAATGCAGCAACTCAGTTTTCTGGTTTTTCACTTTTTCTCTTCATCTGGGAGACTTCTGTTTATTTACATGATGTATGTTTCAACCAAGAAGTACGCTTTGTTATTTAGGGTTTAGGGTTTTTCTCCAACTTGCAGGTGTTTGGTATGTATCTGAAGCAACAAACCATAGACGTTATCCTCTAGATGAATCAGGGAGTTTGTCTGCAGTATGATGCCAAACAATTCTAGGTGGCCACTAACATTAATGTTGGCAATGAATGTTTGACAATTGTTCTGACTGAGATTCTGTCTCATTTTTCTGTGGCACAAGTGCGCAGAATTACCCAGCAAATATGCTTCAGGAAAAACATTCCAAGGCGTCCAGAAACACCAGCAGCAGCAGGATCGACAAAGAAACCAAAGGCTCCAAAACCTAGTTCACTGGAGGGTAAGAGCAGTTGTAGCAAGATGTTACACTTTGTGGCACATTGCTTCTTTGTGTGCCTATACAGTAGTATACTCTGCTTATTGGATTTACTGTCATAGAGAGTGAGCATGCTTTCTTGTGCAGATTCCAACAAGAGGCCACTAGCACCTGAAAGACAAACAAGTACACTAATATCTGAGGCATCAGTAGGGAAGGAGGCAGAGGACAGGAGGGCCAGCAGGAAGAAGTCTAGAAAGGAGAGATCAACAACTGCAGTCTGATAGAACTATCAATTCATTTCATCCCGGGCTCCAACTTCTTTATCCCATGTGCAGCCCAGCACCTCAGCTGGGAATCTAATTGTTTTCAGCTTGTGGTCTCTTTCTAGGGTTGCAGGATTTCAGAGAGTCTAAAAAATGTTTTTTGAACAAGTGTGATCTGCAGTTTACATAAAGCATTTTAGGTTTTGTTGAGCTAACCAGCATCATGGTCGAGTTCTCCTGTCACTGCTGTTCTCTGTGACAGAAACTCAGTATGATGGTTTAATGTTTGATTGATGTCCACCCACTGCTGGGAGCTGATTAGTTCAGTGTCCATGTTAAGATAGGATACATGTTGCTATGGAATGTCTCTAAACTTTTTTCTTATCATTTGCTCTTGTTCAAACTGCTCATCAGTTTTTACTGCTGGCTTTTGTTTTTGTTTCTGTTCTTTAGGGTTGGGTGTCCTCCTTTTCTGTTTTCAGATTAGTTGCTGATACATTCTTGGATCTGAAATCTCTGCAACGGGTGCCCTTATGATTAGGCGAACCTTTCACAATTCAAAAGGTACTTTGCCATCTTCCAGTTCGGTTTGAATTAGCCAGAATTGGAACTGCCCAGCCAGAGAACCAACTGACATTGGTCAGGAAAATGCAAGATATGTATTTATACCTCTTTAGGGACCCAAAGCTTCATTAAGCCTATCTCCCCATGAACCCTATATCTGAAGAACCACTTTCATTGAATTGTTTGTAATGGCATGCTTGTAACCATAGACCCCATGTGACCTAAATTCAGATGGCGAAAGTTTTCTCCAAAGTGTGAACTGGGATTTGCCAAAGATAATAGTTGGTCCACTTGGACATTCAGATATAATGTGTGTGTTTGCTTAGCAGCTATGGATCAGGAGCTGATCAAAGATCAGCTGGATGAGATTTGTCCTGGCTATGACTGCAGCATTAGGGTTATACAGAGGGTTCAGCTTTCTGTACTAAGAGCCATCCATGTGAAGGAGGAAATTTGTGTAGGAAAGCTCAAGAGAGATTTCAAAGCTTTTGCAAAGGAGGTTGTGGCCCCATTGAAAAACTTGCAAACAAGCTGAGAGCTCAGGTGAAGTCTAGAGTTCACTTAATCCTTTCCAGAGAATTTGGTCAAGCTTTGCAGCAGCAGCAGCAGCAGAAGCAAGAATCAAGGGTTAGAGCTTTTCATGAATGTTCAATTTCAGAGCAAAGCAGAGCCTTTCTCAAGCTGCAGCTCTGGTTTTTGTCTTGCCAGCGAGCAGTTGAAGAGACTTTCTACTCATCAACTTTTTTTTACATCCATATAACAGATAGTGGTGGCAACAGATTTCTCCCTCAGGAGTAACCTGGCCTGCAGGATCTGATTACTTGCAGTCAAAGCCTCCAGTTGCAGGTGGAGCTTTTGCACATCTTGCTTTCTTGCATGCATCATCTCCAAGTCATCCTTGTTGCCATCTCCCATAAAATTCTTGTCCTTGCCACAAACCAGGGGTACTTATCTCATAATTCATGCAGAACTTTTGCAACCTATTGACCATGTCTTGCAGATTTCTTTTCTGCCCCCTCCTGCTGCAACAAACATACATGTTGCAGCTGCTTTTCTTCCAAATCCCCCATATCCAGCTGATTGACTTGCCTGTCACTGTTTGCTGCAGATTGCTTGAGCTCCTTGACAACAACCATTCAGCTCTCTCCACTTTATTCAGGAGTTCATCTATGTTCAGGACAACACTCATCTGCTTCACTTTCTTCGTCACCATTGCTGTATTCTCCTCAGAAACCATCTCTGACTAGGTAAAACACCTTGAGCACCCATCACCAATTTCTTTTCTATTTCAGTCAAGAAATTGTACAACATGGGTATATTGAAGGAACTGAATTCTGAACTGATATCTCTGCAACTAACAACTCTGCAATGGATCATCATCAATGAAGTAAGGAAGGATTCACAACAGAGTTGTCATCAAGGAGGTCATGAACTAGTGTTGATTATAGCGGGAGCCAAAACACCCAAGGGACTCCCTCACTCATTTAGGAAAAATGCCTGATTTGGTTACACATTTCATGGATGCTTGTCATTGATCCTGGTATTGACATTTGTTAAATGGTTAACATACAATGAGCGTTTTATTCAACATGGAAATTTGAGTTGGGTCTATTTCTTTGATATCTAGATTAATACCAATGCACATATTCGAGATCGATCAATATAGCTATGTTCACATACTTGAGAATGATCAACATGCATACACGTCCATTGTCATTGGTATATATTCATGGGTGTTTATTTCTCTCTCAATCAATTGGGAGACGGGTGCTTCCCAAGTTCAACTTTTTTGTTTGTTTTGCAATGAGCCATTTTGATTGACATATCACATAACAAAATAAATGAAACTTGGGATGCTCCTCAAAATAGAATTTTCTATTGAAACATGTTGAGGAACTCTTTGGGAATTTGATGGGAACATATTTAGGAGCAACAAGAAAAGGGAGAAAAGTAATGGTGTCATATTTGCAGTACTTGCAAGTAAGGTGGTGTGTTTGAAACTTTTCAAGGCTTGGTTTTCATGAAATGCATTTTGCGACTATTTTTTTGTTGTATTTTTTGTGGGAAAAAAATTGTGCTCAACAATGTTTCATGTTGGCCATGGATTTGTAAGGGGTCTTATTTATCCTTGCTTCACACTTTTGGCCAATAACATTTGAGCATTTCAACTTTCAATGCCTCCACATCAAATTGACCTTTCTATTTGCCTTTTCACATCATATGGGGAAATGTCCTAAAAAATTTCTCATTGCTCATCTTATTTGCCCTTTCCATATATCCTTTCAAATCAAAGCTCTTGAGCTATAAAATAGTTCAATTGCAAACAAACAAAACACCAACACAACATCACCCACTTTCTTTCTCTTTTCAAAAAACACTCTTGAGCAATAAAATTGTTCAATTGCAAACAAAAAAGACACCAAACACAACATCTCATCCATTTTCATTCTCCTTTCAAAAACAAACTTTTGAGCAATAAAATAGTCCAATTGCAAACCAAAAAAAACACGAAACACAACATCACCCACTTTCTATCTCCTTTCAAAACAAACTCTTGAGCAATAAAAGACTTCAATTGCAAACAAAAAGCCACCAAACACAACATCACCAACTTTCGATCTCCTTTCAAAACAAAACTCTTGAGCAATAAAAGATTTCAATTGCAAACAAAAAAGAACACATCACCCACTTTCTTTCCTCCTTTCAAAAGAAAAACTCTTGAATTATAAAAAGATTTCAATTGCAAACCAAAAAAAACACATCACCCACTTCCTTTTTCCTTTCTCCTTTCAAAAGAAAAAACTCTTGAGCAAATACAATACTCCAATTGCAAAAACAAATAAAGAAAAAACAATAAAAGCTCTGATCTTGTTTGTCAAACACACTAACCCTAATTTATTGATTCATCAAACTTTTCTTACAACTGAAGAAGAATTTTTTTTGGGAGGAGAGAGATTTTGTATAAGAAGACAAGATTTTTTTGTACATAATGCATTTCTAATGAACCTATTTTTCTTGTCTTCATCTTCTTCTTCTTCATGCACTCAAGACATCCTTTTTGTTGCATTTACTGAAATGGATTTTGCACTTTGCTTGCAGCTTCTTTTGCACTCTGCAAACACCAACAAAAAAAAACATAAAAAAAAGCTTGTTATTAAAAAGCTTTTGCTCTTCAGCACCAAAAAAAAAAACACTTTTTTCTTGTTACAAAAATCAAATCCATTTTTGTTTTTGTGTCAAAAAAAATGGAAATTGAAGTTTTTTCGATGCAAAAGATAAAAAGCTTAATTCTTCAGCACAGAAAAACTTTTCTTGCCACAAAAAAAGTAAATCCATTTTATGTTTTGTGGAACAATTGGAAATTCGAGTTTTGTGGATGCAAAAGTGTTTTTGTTTTTTCGGTTGATGACAAATTTTGATTTGATGGAGAAGTAGCTTAGCTTTTTTCTGTTTACTTTTTTCTTTAAAAATATTAATTTATATTAATTAATTTATGATTATTATTTATTTTGCAAAAAGAATTGGAGTGTTTCTTCTCTTCTGGAATTTTTGTATGTTTGTGTAAAAGCTTAGCAAATCTTGTTGATGAGAAGCTCTTTGGGTGTGTCTGTGAATGAAGCTAGCTAGCTAGCTACTTTGCAAATGGAACCAAAAATGAATAAACAAATTAGGGTTAACTTCAGTTGAATTAGGGTTCCAAAAAATTAGTTGTTATTGCAAAGAAGATGTGAGGAGTCAGTTTCTGGTTGCAAGAAAAAAAAAATTGCAAAGTGAGTTTTCCATGGCAGAGAAGGAAGAAGAAAGGGAAGGAAAGAGAGGGTTTTTGTGAAAGGAAAAGGGTTCTTAGGGTTTTTTTAGTGAAGAGAAGAAGAGGGTTCTTAGGGTTTTTGGTGAAGAGAAGAAGGGGGTTCTTAGGGTTTTTAGTGAAGGGAAGAAGAGGGTTCTTAGGGTTTTTGTGAAAGGAAAGAGGGTTGTTGTTAGGGTTTTGGTGAAAAGAATTGGGATTTTAGGGTTTCTGTGGAAGGAAGAGGATTTTTGTGGAAGAAAGAGGGGCTGTTAGGGTTTCTGGTGAAGAGGGTTGTTTAGGGTTTTTGTGCATGTGCATGTGTGTTCTTGTCATACCTGCACTCCAGAGTTGAAGGAGCCTTGGACATCAGCAGCGGGAGATGCAGCCTCTTGTGCTTTGCTCAGAATTTGCTTCGCATCGTTCACAGCATCACCAGCTTTCTTCTGAAATTCGGTCGCCAAGTTCTCTGCCTTCTCTGTGGCCGCGTCCACGCGACTCGAGTCCTGGCCCAGTAATTCTCTGTTTGCAATAGCACTTCCAGACTTCTCTCCCAAGCTTCCCAGTCCCTCAGTTTCCTTGGCAGCTTTCTCCACGTTTGTCGCAATCGGATTCTGTGACTTGTTGCCGAAATCCTGTACCCTGGCTTTCGCATCCTCAAGTGCACTGCCGCTGCTGCTGCCGCGTGGTTTGTCCGCTAAGGAATTTTTCTTGCCGAAGATTCCATCAGTCACGCGTTGCTTGGTCTCGTTCACTGCATTTCCAGCTGCACTCTGTGCATTCTCGATTGCTCCATTTGCAACAGGATTTGTAAGAGCAAATGCTTGGCCGGTTGAAGAGGATGAGATTCCTAGCGCAACTCCTGCTGCAAGGACAGTCGCTACCAGCACCTTCTTCCCACTGGCCATCGTCGTCTTCTGCTCCTCCTGCACGGCCCCCAAGAAAAAAAACCCCCCCCCCATCATTCATCCCCAAACCATAAAACCAATCTCAAAACCCATCTCTTTCTCTCTCTCAAGAGCTCCGATACCATTTCACAAACTCCTCATCAATTTCCCCTCACACCCATCTTGGAAGAACATCACGAACTGAAGGAATTCAGAAAGTTCCAACATCACGAACTGAAGGAATTCAGAGAGTTCCAACCATCGTGAACTGAGGAGCTTCAGAGAGGACTCTCATGAAGGAAAAAGTACTCACCTCGGACCAGCTTGCTCTAGTGGCACCACCCACATGAGCTCCACGGCTCACGAAGGTGGCCTTCAAGTTCACGGCGGGTCTCAGAGGCGCAAGCTGCACAACTGAGCTGCAGAATGCTGCAGAGCTGCTCGACGAAAGCTGTTTGGAGCTGCTGCTGCAGGTATCTAATCTCACAACGTTTGCACCGCCGGGAGCGGCCATAACTGATCCTGCTGCAGACAATAATGCGGTACTAGAGGATGCCATGTTGTGTTTTGGTTTCTTTTTTCTTTCTTCGCCTTTCAGACGTCGCACAAGAATCACAATAACAACAAACAGCAACAAAACCACAGGAAAAAACTTCTACACCAAACTTGGCAGCAACTCAAGAAGAAGATCACGATACACAATCTCTCTCAATGTTGAAGAGACTAGTACTCACTGACACCGATCAAGAGCTTGAGGGAGTGGATGATGATATAGGCTGCTGGAGAAGAGGATCACATGGTTGTCATGGCGGCCATATGGCAGTAACACAGAATCGACAAGTGGGGAGGCGACGTCGTGAGCTCCATGTTGCTTGACACGTTGTAGATGGGAGTCGATCAACACCCTTTTTTGTTCGTGTGTGCTTGTGTGTCATGCGCGGTTGCTGATTTTGTCAGTGGATTGCTCGCTCGATCGACAGACAATAAGATTCTCAAAAGTAGATACAGATCTTTTGAAAGGGAATCCTTGGAGATGATGATCATCATCACTCGCTCCCTCAAACGGCAAGAGCAGAAATTGGGTAAGCTGCTTTCGTAAATGTAGAAAAGCATTCTCTCTCTCTCTCTCTCTTCCATGGCACCCAATCCACCACAAAGCCCAAAGCTCCCAACACATGATCTGGGAAAACACCCACACAGACAAGGGACCAAAAAAGGAAAAAGGACATTGCACAGAGAGAGAGAGAGAGAGCTCTCTCTGTGCTATATCTTCCTCCTCTGCAGGTTGGAAGATTACCCAAGTCCAGAGAAACAGGAAGCAAGCAAGCTCATGAATACTACTAGGAAACCATGAACCAAAGCTCACGTGCAGCCTGAGTGTGTAAACAGAAAGCAAAGCTTGAAGAGTTGTTTGTCTGGAGGGTTTGTCAACAAGCTGCCAGTCTTTCTGAAAACAAAACCATGGCCTGGAGGAAAAGCTCACAAAAGTCTGAAATTATGCAAACTCAGAGAAGAAAAATAGCATGCAAGCAAGCAAGGAAGCAAGTGATGTAATAATGCTACTGCTACATACTACTGCAAAGGACATGACATGCCCTCGCAAGCAAACTGGTTAGATGGATCCAAGTGCTAAATGTCTTCTTTTTCTCCTCTCTGTTGCAACGACAACTACAACAAGAAGTGATTTTGATCACAAGACGACAAAATCTCAAGGACAGATCTTACATGATGAGCATTCATAGGGTTAGCAGAAGAAGAAGAAGAAGAAGAAGAAGAAGTTTGATTTGAAGAGGCGAATCAGCAGCATTTGTTGTTCAGAGCCTGTATCTCTGCAATCACGAACCTGCTTGAGCCTTTTCATATCTCCTCCTCCTCCTCCCCTCATCATTCATTCTGTATGCTTTTAGAGCTCTGGGTGGGGGGGAAGAAGGAATCTGACAGTTCATCCTCTTCTTTCTCTTTACTGTGTGATGATACCCAAGACAGATTCAGAAGATTCAAGCCCCCCAATTGATTCTTCCATTGCTGAAGAAGAAGAAGAAGAAGAAGAAGAAAAAGAAGCTCAAGCTCAAGTATTCACGGATCTTCCAAACCCTCTTCTCAAGATTGATGTGCACTCGTTAGTGAAGTGAATTGTGACGACAAGAAATCTTTTTATTATTATGATGGCATTGCAAGCTCAAAAGAATCGAGTGATCCTGACACGAGCAATGACAAGAGCAATGGAGATGGAGAAGGTTGAGAATTGCGAACAAGTGGCAGAGTTCCTCCTGCTCCCAGAGAATCAAGTGGTGATGGATGATGCAATCTGGAGCAACTTGCCCGAACATGTGATGGAGAAGTTCCTTGCACAACTTCCTCTCCCAACTCTCTTCCGCTTCTCCTTGGTTTGCAAGAGCTGGAATGCACTGAAATACACACCAGTATTTCTGGAGCTTCATAAGAAAAGTCCTTCACAAGGGCCATGGTTTCTTCTGCTCAGAAACCAGGACTACAGAGAGACTTTCACATTCAATCCCATGATCAACAGATGGCTTGAAATGGTTCCAGCTTCCTTCCCACTCAATCAAATGTTCTTCCCTGTCACTGCAGCAGGAGGACTTGTGTGTTTCAGTTCATGTGCAAATGGACGCACCACTTTGGTTGTCTGTAATCCTCTCACAAAACAATGGCGAGAGCTTCCCCAGATGCTCAAGATTCAAACATACCACATGGCAGGAATGGCAGTGGATCAAAACACACACACTTACAGAATCATTGTTGTGGGAATTTATGGCATCTATGATGTGTACTACCCAACCACAGAGGTGTATGATTCTGCCACCAATGGTTGGCATATCACTGGAGAAGTTCCTCGAGGTCCTTTGTTTCCTTCGCGCCGCACTCTCCTCTTTGATGGCATTCTCTATGCATGGTGTTGTGATCCACCTGATGGATTGGTCGCATATGACCTGCAAACAGAAGCTTGGAGCCAGATCCATGCTCCAATGCGCCATTCTCTCGAGAGCCATACTTTGATTGAATGTCAAGCTCAGATTTACACCGTCGGTGGCTTGAGAGAAAACAGTGTCACTAAGAGCATTTGTGTCTGGGAGCTCCAGAAATCAGAATTGGAGTGGAAGGAGGTACACAACTGCACATACATAAAACAAAAAATTGGATTCAGAAAAAATCAAACCCCATGCAACTCCTTTCTTTCCTCCCTCCCTCCAATTACCACCCATCATTTCTCTACCCATCTGCATGCATCTCAATCAAATCTTCTTATGTGGAAACTGTTTGCTGATTGATTGCGATTGTGGTGGTCTTCATCTCGAACAGGTGGACCGCATGCCTGAGATTCTGTGTGAGGAGTTTCTGTGTGGAGGAAGGCAGTTCATCTGTATAGGATCGAATGACCTGGTGTTGCTGATTGCACGAGGCAGAGATCGGCTCGTCTTGTTGTATGACTTGATCAAACGAGTGTGGCGTAGACTTCCATCCTGCCCCCTCACTGACCACAATCTTAGATATGGTCTCATTGATGGCATCTCCTTTGAGCCTCGTCTGGATGCCTTCGTATGAGAGAGTTGTTTTTTTTTGCCCCCTTTTTGGCAAGCTTTGATTGTGGTTCCATGCTCAAGCACTATCCCAGCTTCCCATCACTTAGCACCACACGGCTGGTCATGTGCATATGGTCCTGTGCTCTCCAGCAGCTTCCCAATCAATTAACACACATATGGCTGTTATGGTTCTGTGCTCTCTAGATTCCCATCAATTACCACATGGTTGTGGTTCCCTGCTCTCAGATTCCTGTCAATTACCACATGGCTGTATGATGCAATGGATCTGGAAGGTGGGTGTGATAGTTGCCATGTCCATTTACACAAGAGTCCAACTCAAACCTTGAGATCAATTGCTAGAAGGAATACTGAAGCAAGAACAAAAGACAACAGATACAAGGAAGAAAAAAAAAAGCCATAAAGACAGTATAGTGCTAATGCATTGTTGTCTCTTAAGAATGGGGATTTGCTGGTCATTGATGCTGTACACCTCCAGTGAATGCCAAAGCTCCATGGAAAATTTTGGTATTGTCTCCAGTTCACAGGAATGCTTCTAGGAAACCAATATAGGTACACACTAATTTTTGGACACAACTCCAAGCATCTGCTGCAATGTCTCCAGCAAGCGAAGTCTACCTCTAATACAATTCTCTCACTTCAAAACCTAACTTAGACATGCATCTCACCACCCCAGGTTCAATCCTGTTCGCAAGTTGTGTTTCTTGACATATGTAATTAATTGGAAAGGGTGCAAGCAAGCTCGTCTGTAGCTTAGATTACAATCAACACAGTAACAAACGAGAAACAAAACAATATCAGCAAATTTAAGCTCATGGGGTTCAATAAGCATGGAAGAAGTACAAATAGATGATCCAGGAGTTTCCCAGGTGAAGATTTGAAAAAACAGAAGTCTGATTGTTCAGTCCAAATGAATGGGAAAAGGTCCACAGAGCAACAAACAAGCACCACAACCCATAAGAATCTTGTAGATCATGATGGGCATTACAGAGTTCTTCTGTGCACACAAATACATTGACAACAAAGTCGGTTGGTTTGTCTGTCTGTCTGTCTATCTTCCAGGTACATACTTTTTTACATTCAAGGAAAAACCTGAAAGAGAGACAATAACCCTGTCTTCCTAAAGCGATGATTCCTACCTAATTCTCTAGTAATAACCAGCAGTGATTAGATAAATCTACTAGTAATAGTAGTAGTAGTAGCAGCGCATGGCTAGAGAGAGATCACTCAACCCTAATCAAAGAACAGAGGGGGCAGGCCGGTGGTCATCACACCCTGGACATTCCAACACACTAATGTACACTTCAATGGATGGGTGCACATCTGGGCAATTGACTGCATTATCAAACTCAAATCCCTAAACTTTTCCTACAACTTGAGATATGTGCTTTCAAATCCAGTGCTTTAAGAATCTTCTTCTTGTTCTTCTTGTTCTTCTTGGTATGCTTGTTGCTGTTCTTCATCATCTTCTTCATCTACAAGCTCAAGTTGAGCCCATAAGAGGGCAGAGGTTTTAGGTGCAGCGAGCTCAGGGGTGATACCCAGAACTTCAGCAAGCATGAACACAACTCTACGCATTGTCGGTCGCCTACTCTTTGGAGACAGACAGAGTGCAGCAATCCTACAGAGGGCAACAAGCTCATCATGGTTGTATGATTTCAGTGATGGATCCACCATGTACCACACCATTTTTGGGTCTGCAAGATACTCACTCGCCCACTCCACAAGCGATTGGGATGTAACCTCATCATATGGTGGTCGCCCACTAACAATTTGCAGCAAAAACACACCAAAACCATGCACATTGCTTCCGAGATCCAGTCCCCCAGCATGTTGTTGATCTGATGATGATATTCCACGATGCTCCAAATCCACCTTATACCCTGCATCGATCCTCGGCTTCCTCCTCAGTCCCTGCAACCAAGAGCCAGATTTCTGCTGCTGCTGCTGAGGTGGTGGCAGCAGCTCAGTGCCAGGAGGAGCTGCTGCTTTTGCTGCAGGTGGAACCACCATCTTCATCACCCAAGAATTTGCAATCTTTGCAGAGTAGTCATCAGTGAGAAAGATAGAATTTGCATCAAATCTGAGATGGCTAACAGGAGGCACAAGCTCATGGTGCATGTATTCAAGTCCATAAGCAGCACCCATCACGATGCGCATTCTCATGGGCCAGTCCAGATGCTCAGATTCCTTCTTATGCAAGTGATCGAAAACGGTGCCATTTGATGCATACTCAAAGATGAGCATGCGCATGAAATTTGGCTCTTGATCTTCACAACAGTAAGCAATCAAATTCACCAAGTGGGTGTGCTTCATACGTGCGAGAGCTTCGACCTTGCGCCGGAAACTGAGCTCTGATTGCAGGTTCCAATTTGCAGCTGAAGGTACCTTGAATCTGGTAGCTGCAATTTCATTGCCGCTTGCAGCAAGAGTGCCCTTGAACACAATCATCTCAGCTGATTCCTCAATGATGTTGCTGAAATCCTCGCATGCTGCCTCCACTTCTGCTCGCTTCAGCAATGGAACAGAAGTCTCAAATGGTGATCTTTGCAGCAGATGCCCACTCATGCCTGACTTCCATGGACTCACTGCTGTGGGCTTCCTCTTGTAGCAAAGGAAGATCACTGCAAGGGCTAGTAAAGCTATCACCACCAGCAACGCTGATCCAAATCCCACCACATAAATCCAAGCCTGCGAAGAACCTGAATCTGAAGAAGAAGAAGAAGAAGGTGGTGGAGTTGCTTGCAAACTGCGTAGCAGCAACTTTCTTCCAGCTTCCACATTTGCCACGCTCCCAGGAACAACAAAAGCAAGAACAACAAATCCCCTAGCCGCTAAAACCCACACATCAACTGGTGCAGTACTCCTACTTCCTGAGAGCCATGAGCTTGTGCTCCTTCCGCCTCCTGACTGCAAAGCCATGATGTAGCCCTAGTTCCTCTTCCTTCTTCTAGCACGAAGAAGTACCAGCTGCTAGCTCCTCCAGCTGCTGCTTGGTGCTTCCACAGTGACTACTCTTATTCTTCCAGCTTCTTCCTGTGCTGCAGCAAGGTGCATCATGATCTGCAATACATTGACCTAACTCCAGTACCAAATCCCACATTTCTTTCTGTAATCCCTGCTCTTGATTTGCAGCTCCGGCGCCACAAGAAACAAACCTGATATTCTTCTTTCCCCCGGCTCTGCAGACTAGTGATCTCCACCTACAGCAGAAATATCTCCGGTATCCCCATGACTTTCTTCTTCACAGTTCAAAACTTTCCAGAACTTCGATCCCCGAAAGTCCCAGAAAGCAGCAAAACTCCACCTCCGCTCAAAAACAACGTCAAAAAGACTTGAAGGCAACCCAAGCTGTCCACTCTCAACTGCTACCTTTCACTTCTTTCTTGCCATCACCAAACTTCTCAGAGAAAAACCTGCAACCTCTGCAACTGCTGCAGACTCTGACAAGCTGGAGCTCAAACCATCATCTCTCCTTAGATCTCAAAACAAAACAGCAGCGTCAGAAGAAAACACATAAATATACCGTCAAACAACGACGACGAAAACCAAAAAAATATTTTAAAAAAAATAAAAATCTCTGCAAGAACGCACGCCACAAAACAACAGCAGCAGCAACAAAACGAAAAACAAGAACCAGAGAGAGAGACACACACAGAGAGAGAAGGAGTCAGAAGAGGACTAAGGTCATGAGAGAAAAGAGTTCTACAACACTGCAATAGCAGCAATCGAGTGAAAAGCTTTACAACCCATTTGAGATAAGCGGCACGCACAGCTGACGACGACCTCAGGTTGAACTCCGGAGCTTTCTCGTAAGCTTACAATTGCGGCGAGAGATGGCGACAAAGAAAAGACGAGGGAGTCGCGAGAGGAGAGAGACGAGAGCGAGTCGTAAGGACCTGCAGTTGCCAGTGAACTTCCGAATCCACTTTTTGGGGTTTATTCTATTATTTTATTATTTTATTATTTTATTTATTTATTCAGCCTAATAACCCAAGACCTACTTACCCACCTACCTACCTACCTACCTACGTTTCTACCTACTTGCCTACCCCACTCACACCTACTCCCCCATCATACAACTTTTCTTTTTTTTCTTTTTTTTTTCTTTTTTTTGGGGGAAAGAAAAATTTTCTGGCTGGTTTTTCAACTCAAATTAATCCAAGTAATAACCGTCGGTTATCAATTTACCTGGTTATTTTCGGTGGTTATAACCGTGGGTTCTCAAATGCTTTGCCTTGAGAACTGTTGGTTATGTTACCTGGGTTAGGGTAGGTTGTGGGGGGTTTTTTTTATAAAGATAATTAATTAATTAATCAAAATTATTTTTAAAAAACACTTAAACATGTTTAGGGTTTTAGGATTGATTGGTCACCTACTTGGATGAAATTTCAATTATCAGAGTAAGTTATAGAAATTTGAAAATTTTTCATCCTTGGCCCGTAGGTTATCACCTCGTTTTCAAATCAATCAATAAACTAGGTGGTCGGGTATATTTGATACTTTGGTCGGTTACCCAAGTCAAAACTTGATAACCGGCCAACATAGCTATATACCCACCTCATCAACCTTGATCTAGTGTGTGTGTGTGTTTTTTTTTTTTGGGGGTTAATTGTTGAATTTTTGCCAAATTTCAACATGGAAAATATGATTGCAAACTACAACCTTATACACAAAGGATTTTTCGTGGAAAAAAAATGGCCCAAATTTGATAGATTTTTTAATAAAATTTACCATATTAATTAATTTTTAAAAAAAAAGTTTAGGGTTTTCATTAGGGTTGTTAGGTGAGGTCATTTGTTTTTTCTAGATATGAACATGCATAATTGCATGGGTTATGGGTTAGAACCGTATTTTAAGCTTGTGCGATTTTCAACATATATGACATTGTCCATAACTAGTGGAGTAGAACTTGTCTTAATGATCCTAAACCCTAATATGAACTTGTTTTAATGTTCCTAAACCCTAATATGAACTTGTTTTAATGATCCTAAACCCTAATATGTATGTATGCAATATCATTCTTTTAGAAGAAGTAGATGCATATTATTCACATTAAAAGCCTCCAAAACTTTATTTATAAACACAACACGAAATTTTTAAAATGTACAATGGAATTAGAAAAAAAAGGGAGAATTTAAAAGACGTCAAATTAACACAAACTAAATATCAAAATCTCTTCATCTAAACAACCAACCCATCTTATAAATCGATTGGCCATTGGAGTTTAAAGGTTTCAAAATCCGGATTGAATCTTCCTTATTGGGCACACCTTCTAAGAGAGGAGAGAAATTGGTAAGAAAAAAAAATGATTAGAATTGAACTAGAATTGAAAACTGCAATAACATATAAGTAGGTATATTATCCAGCCTTTTTTTAATTATTGAAGAAATTTCACAAAAAAAAGAAAAATTTTAAAATAAAAAATCAAATAATTTTGGAGTTTTCCAATTGCCAGAAGCGAGGGAAAAAAAATAAATAAATAGTGAAAATTGCCAGATTTTTATACATGGTTTTTGATGTATAGCCAAATATATAGAAATATGATAAAAAGGTTTGTATTTCATATTTGGTAAATAGCTAGATTTGGCTAAAAATCTAATCAAACATGATCACCACTTTCTCTATGTCTTCCTATGGATGATAGCCACTTTGGCAACAAACAAAAATTCTTTTAAAAAAAGAACAAAAAAACTCCATGAGTACTATCCATGAGATTATTAGATTATTATGTATTCTCCTCATGCAACTTTATATAGACAAAAGATAGGGAATCCTTAAGCATTGTTGTAATGAGCTAATTGGCGTAAGAGCTGATGCAAACAAACCATTTGAGTTTTTCCCCTTGTCATCATCGTCCCTCCAAATTGCATTTGAGTTTGTGCATATGTATATAAGCATATACATCAATACATTGGTAAATGCATGGTTGCATCCTAATGTGAGCTAATAATGGCTTGATGCTTAATATGAGAATATCGTTGTTTCAAGATTAATGGTTACTAGATTTGTACATTATAGCTCTTTATTTACTACTCTCGAAACCTACAATAAATTTATCATCCAAAATTATTCTTTTCTTTCAAACGTGGGTTAACTTTGAAAATTTGCACATGATGACATTTTTTTGGGGGGCGGGGGGGCAGGTGAATCAAAAGAGCTAAATAAACCCCAACTTGATAATGAACTTGGATGAACATTGCTGCCCGTAATGTTAAGTTACCACCTTACATGCGGGTGCAAAAAGGAAATCTGAAATTTTTTCAATAAGCAGCAGATTGTGTAAACTTTATA
>Ga0116231_10007017_pt1 | contig 20994 bp, 22 predicted proteins | sample S1TSphgellanicum_2_FD_89695 | JGI IMG/M metagenome (GOLD analysis project Ga0116231, IMG submission 89695) | Host-associated microbial communities from peat moss isolated from Minnesota, USA - S1T2_Fd - Sphagnum magellanicum MG | ecosystem: Host-associated > Plants > Peat moss > Unclassified...
AAATAAGAAATAAAAGAATTAGAAAAAAGAGATGAAGAGGAATATAGGTGAGAAGATCAGTAATATATAAAAAAAACATAAGAAAAGCAATTTGAAAAAAATTCTTTTAGCATTTAAAAAAAAGAAAAAATTGAAAAAAATGAAAAAACCCCCCAAAAATCTTCTTGTTTTCTTAAAAAAAGAAAAAAAAGCAATAAAAAGGAAAAAAATAAACATTCTTCTTCTTGAATTTAATAAACACACACAAAAAGGAAAAAAAAAGAAATAAAAAAGAAAAAAATAGAATTCTTCTTCTTGAATTTTACAAACCATAAAAAAGGAAAAGAAAACAAACTTCTTCTTCTTGAGTTTAAAAGATAGAAAAAACAGGGAAATAAATTATTTAAAAAAAAAATCTGTCAAGTCTAATTTTTTTATCTTTTCGTTATTTTCTTTTTTAATTTTTCATTTCCTTCTTTTTTATTCTTTTTTCTTCTTCTCCTTTTCTTTCTCATTTCTTCTATTCTTGTTTCACAAACCAGAACAAAACAGGAAAAAACAATGAAAAAGGAAAATGCATACTTGGTGTCATGTGCATAACAAAGTGATGGTGCAGCAAGCAATGGTAGCAGGCACAATGATGTGATGGAAAAAGGGGAAATGTTTGAAATCTAAAGGAAGGGTGGGCTAGTGGAAAAAAAAAACCCACTTCAAGGTTTGGTTTGGTTTAAGTTAAATGATTTGAGTTCATCCCAAAATGGACAAAACAGCCTCATCCACAACTGGTGCATTTCCGGTTGTTGGTTCACTCAAGCCCATCATTTTGTAGAGGATAAGCTACAAATTATAGGGCATGACAATGATTGAACTTCCAATCCTTACGGACCCATCACCCATGTTCCACTTTTTATGGACCCTACGTTTAATTTTCAAATCCCAATTTTGTTACTTGCTAAGTGAAGCATGACTATCTATCTATGTACTGACCTACCTGTCTTACCTCCCAATCTAGGCTACCTACTTACTTAAGCTACACACCAACATACCTACCTGCCTAGTTTACTTACAAAGACGTTGCTGTTTCATTTCCAATTTTTGCATAGTACTGTAATGTTCTCTTGAAATAAAGTTTTGTGGGTGCTTAGACCCATCCTCTTTTTTTCTCCAATTTCTTTCTTGTTATATTGTCTTTTGCTATGAAATCCTATAGGTTCACATAAATGGTCTAAAATTAGAATAACTTAACTGGAGTTGTGTAATCAGTGAACTACTTCCATGATCAAGGTAGTCTCAAGTTGGTCAGTTCCTTCTTCTCTGCCCATTTCTGTCTGGAGCACAAAATCAAAAATCATCAAAAGTGGGAAAACTAAATCGGTAAGTAGAGTAAATACGAAGGTGCACAAGGACTGTGCGGAACCCTCTCTGCAGGTATATTATGAGGAGGATTTCGAACGTAGATTACTGTAGGAATGTCACTAAGAGTTCCTTCATGCAATCACAAGACTTCGAAAGTCCTCCACTCTCTTTTGTCTTTTGCATTAAAAAATGTTTCACATGCTAAAGACATGCAATGATTACGTTCATACATGCTCTCTCTGAAGTCAACCACAACTGCAGATTGCTAATTCAGTGGAGATATGAGTTCCTCAAAACAATTTCAGAAAACCAACAATTCCAACAACGCTAAGGATCATATTCTTACACCTAGGCAGAAGCCTATGAAAGCTTATCACAACATAAATTTGGGTTTACTTTACCCAAAAATTCCTGCCTAACTTGGGGGGGCGGGGGGTTCGACTAGGAGTCACAATAATTGGGAGAATCATAGAGAATGCTAAATGAGTATGCACATTAGTATCTACATTAGCAACCATGCCAACATCCACATCAACTTTCACATGAGCAGCCTACAATGCCACGACAATTGTCTCGTCATCTGACATGTCATCTTCACGTCTTTCCATACTTGCATGTCTCACATGGACAGTGCTAGGGGTGCAAGCTTTGTGGCAAAGGTGCAGGCTTTGTGATACAGGTGCAGAGTTATTTTCCACACCCCGGATATATCACCTCGTTTTTAACGTACTTAGAACAATTCCACGAGTGCTCAGTATGTGACCTTGCAAGTTAAAAATTATGGGATAAAGAACAACATGCTGGTTTGGCAGAGCAAAATGATTTTGGCCCAACATTTTTGCACAGTTTGCTGAGCTTGGTAAAAGGCACAGCAGAGTGTAACAGTGCTGGTGATTGGCTAGATAGTTTGATTGGTTCATGTGCGTTGGTACTAGTACTCTCCCGCCTACTTGCAGCCCCGGTTTTAGGGTGGGGTTGGAAAAAAGTTAATAACTAAACTTGGATGTGAGAAATATTTTTGCAGGTCACACCGGGAGCATAGCTCCAAATGCTTTTAGCATACAAAAACGATCTAAATGAGGGAGAGCACGTAGAAGATATTCACATTATTTTTAGATTTAGTTACATATTTATGTATTTGGTCCAAGTCAGTTCAGGTATACAGTTCTATATAGAAGTAACTTGCCTACTAAAGGTAATGTATGCTTCGAATATTAAGCTGGTTCTGAGAGATCAGCATGATCTCTGTAGTAGGTGATCAACAACCTCCGATCTTTACGTCAGTTCTCAAGATGAACTTGACGTTAGATAACTAAGGTGGAACTTCTCTCCAGCTTAGCACTTTCCTCTCTTTTCTTGTATATAGGCTGCATAGCTTGCTATATTTGCATAGTATGTCAGTACAAATACATCGATCTATCTTCAACACAACCGCTATGAATGCACAAGTATGTGAATGCATGTTGATGACCACCGGCACGCATATCCGCATCATGCATTACTTTCCTCATTGAACCATGATCAATGATTGAGCAATTTCCTGCCACTGAGGGCAACATCCTCGTCGGCAGCAGCAATCTCGTCCATAGCAAGCAATTGGTTGCAGTTGTGCCATTCCAGTTTACCGTTGATGTTCGCGACATTGTTATTTACGTTGAAGGACGTGGGAACAACGTTGCCATTCTCCTTCTTGCAACGAGCAAAAATGATGAACGATGATCCTTCTTCGCTACCTCCTTCTGGAGTGCACGTTTTAATGTAGTTGCTTCCCGGCTCCAAGACCCCGTTGATGTTGGCTAGATGGGGATTGAGATCTAATTTAGTGAAATGTGAATTTCCGTGTTCGTCTTTGCAATTGGCTGATAGGATGCTTCCCGAGATTGATATTCCATTGCAAGATGCTACGAAATTGCCACACTGGTAATGACAGATCACACACACTCACAAATTAGTCATCTGTATCTCCGTCCGGCGAAAAATGGAGTGGTACATGCAATCCTAAAATATGGAGACTGATGCATATTTGGGGCATCTTTATTCCTGCACCACATAGATCGAGCTGCATTCAAGTGTCCAACAAGACGTCCCAGCAGCACGGTAGTACATATGACACTCAAATCCACTGCACTACAGCTGCAAAGAACTGGAGATCATGAACATCACCGATGAATCACATTCTGAAGCATTAGGAAGGTACATAAATAAGCAGCTGCAGAACACGGATAGAATAAGAGCATCGGACAATCACGACTTCAGTGAAACAGGCACTAATCATACATACAGGGCATACGAGCTGAAGGCACATCTAGATATGGCCACCTAGCTCATTAACTATCAAAACTGGTATCAAAACTTTCATCAGTCCAACAAGTACGGAGGGTATCTATCGATTTCCAACTGTTACTGGCACTCACCCCGGATGCTTGAGTTGCGTTGCTTAACAGCGGAGTGTCACTGGCACTCACCGATGCTTCAGCTCCATGGAGTAATGCCGACAGGCAGAGAACCCCTGCCACAGCTAGAAGGGCCATCTTCTGCAAAGCCATGATGATCTGATCAACACTGAAGTTGAGCTCACGAGTAATTGAGAGACTCACGGTAGCTTGCAATTGTCACTAGAGTCAGTGGAATGTTTTCACAACGATGGAGTGAAAGGACGCTGCAGGAGTAGAGTTGCGAATGCTTGAGATGAATGTTACACCCAGCTATCCTATCTCTTATATACCAGAACTCAATCACCGCTTACCCCCTGGACCAGGTACCGTCCTCTTACCCCTGGACTAGGTACTGTCCGCCTCAACTCCACAAGGGTACGTACCGAGTGGAAGACTGTGTGCGGTGGCGGTGCGCATGCGGACTTGGCCTTAACTCAACTTTTGTACTGCCTGCAAACTAGGACGCATTGCTGATTTAATGTCTTTCGTCACAGATGGGTGCTGTAGGCAGGTCCTCTGTAGGTTTTAGCCATTAGCCGAGGCAACTTGTCGCCGTTAGTACTACCCGGGACATTCTTTAAGAAGTCCTCGCCACTCAACTTACGATGCCCACATGGGCATGCATTTGTGTGTAGTGTGGACAGAGGACACGCGGGATACATGGAGGGGTGCATGCCAATCAACGATCCCAAAAACAGACGAAGAGGCGTGCTCGTCGTTTTCAAATCCCTTATCTGCAAATCACAGTACCCAATGGCGTCTTGTTTCTCTGAGGTGTCCTCATCAGTTCACTGTTTGCTGGAAAGTAGATTTTTTATTACTGTATGCGAAGCAGTGCTTCTTCTTCGAGGCCACACAGTTTTCTGAAAGGGAAATATTCTGTCACAAATTCTCCAAATTAGGACAGAAAACTGGGTTTCTAGGGAGGGTCAATTTTCTAAAACGGGAATATTCTGTCACAAATATTTCAAATTCTCCAAATTACGGCAAAAAAACTGGGTTTTTAGGGAGGGTGTCGCCAGATTCATGCTTACTGGCTACACATTTACAAAGCTCTGTGAAAAAAGAGTCGTCAGTTAAGTTGAAATCTGGCTAGAGATGCTCGCCACTATGGCTCCATCAGGGAATTGGAAAAAAAAAACTGTTGTGAAGCAGTGCTCTTTTAGAACTCTGGCTACCAATACAAAGCAGTCCTTTTTTTATTGGCGATTTATCGCCAGATTGCGAAGTGCGACAGTGACCTTGCAAAATTAACGAATGAGAGATTGAAAGGGAGTTGCCAGCTGAGCACCTTTTTCACTGATCTTGTAGCCAATACCTTATATTGGTTAATGTTACAAATATTGTTGCAACCATTAAGTGCACCACATTTCTTGTCTCACTCTTTCTCTTATCGCTATCGCCATAAGTGCACCAGATTTTCATTAGTGATCACGGCCTGTGCTATATTCTACATTTCCTTTAAAAAAACTCTGATACAAAGGGAAACGGAGACTGGTTTTCATGTAAAGTAGCCTAAAAGGTCACTGGAAATTGTGTCTTTTGGGGGAACGTGTCCTCACATTTATGTCTACTGGCTGCAGTTTTAAGAGTTGCTTGAAATAATGATGTCAACCTGTGGAAACGTGTGTGAAGCTACTCGCCACCCTGACTCCGTCAGCAAACTAAAAAACAAAAACACTGATGTGGAGGGAACCTAAATTGCACGGACCAGATAGACCTCGTTTTCATATTATAGATGTATACGATTTCTAAAAACTGAAGTTGAAAGGAAATTTGTTAAATCTAAAGGTGGAGGCCACGTTCTATGACTCTCCATTTGGTCCAGTTCGGGGTTTACAACCAGGGTTGGGAGCGCATTACACTAGCAGTCAGGCGTTACAAAACTTGGGGCCAACTTGAGCATTTTGGGTGTTGCAAATTGGCCCTAAATTACTAATAAACGCTAGAACATTGATGTCAGGGTATTAATAAATGCTGGAACATTGGCCCCAAGGATTGCAAATTGGCCTCCCAAATTTGTTGGTATGCCTTTTTCAGCCTTGGGGCCAATACAAGGCCGCAATGTTCAGCATTTATTAGTAACTTGCGGCAGATTGAAAAGTTATTTTCTATGTCAGCCTTGACTCCTACTGTAAAAGCCCTTGGGACTGAATTCAACTTTTGCACCAACAGGAATGCTGGATTTGGGTTGAACATCGGCCCTGACTCCTAGTGTCAAGTGGGCCTAAGAACCAGCAACAGACAACAGACCCCCGCAGTTATCAGGGCGCCTCCTAGAATTCATTATCATGATTCTCAAAAAGAACTCAAAGACCCAAGTTTGATGCATACCTAAAGGTCATCAAATTTTTTGAAAAATACAAATAACCAGTCAGAAAATTGTCATTACATCGTTGATTCATTCTTGTGTTGGGAATTTCTCTCTTTTTGTCTTGAACCAGTGATTCCAGTTTCTAGAATAAAGTTTAAGAATCACCTTTACTTCTTTAAGATTATTATTATTATTAGTTCAGTTTTGAAGAACCCATTCATTTTCAGTAATCCCAAAAAAATAACAACTAGTTTTCAAACAATTCAACTTTCACACACTTCGCATCTCAAAAGGACTTATCTCAAGATTTTTTAAAAAGAGATTGTAATCTTTATCACTAGGTTACATCCTCATGTACTAGTTACACCCTTATGTGTGATTTTTTTTTAAATGATTATTTTTCTTTTAAAATGACATATGCACAAATGCCTTTAGCTTTGCACATTCAAATTTTAAATAAAACTATCACATGATACTTTCCACAAATGAAGTTGTAGCGTAGCAATAAATGAATTGTTTGATTGATCGACACACTTCAACTAGTTGGTCCCTTTTGGCACCTAGAGTGGAGGTAGTCCTAGCACCCAATATTATAAAGGGCAATAGAAATTTTCCTTTTTCAATTGTTGGGTTCAATTTCTTTCTTTTTTTTTACAAGGAAATTGGATATGCAATGCATGGTCGTAGCCAAGAAGGAAAAAACCACAATTTTATTTTAGAACCCTTTTAAATTGATGTTCAATAAATATAATAAACAATGTTTTGCATTTTGTAGGTGAAGGGCATATCAATTCATATTTTATAAAAAATCGAAATCCTATAAGGTTTGTAATGGGTCTAAATGTAGCATGTGTTTTAATACTATGGTTGGGTTTAGAAATTGAAACACCAAAATCCAACCAACACTCATTGGAATTTGAAACCACACTCATGTGGTGCCTATTATTAATTTTATTAATTAGATATGGGTACATCTCATTTTATTTTATTTAATCTAAACTTTGAAACAATCACTCAAATAAAACTTCAAATGAACTACAAAAATATTATATATGAGGGAAGGTAATTTGTTTGTTTTGTTGGAGATTGTGCATGTTCATGTGCGGTATGTCAATCTTATGTGAGGGGCATAAGTTTGCAATCATGTCATGTTCATTTGAGCCCGTTTAGATGGGTTATTGCCATGTGGACATAAGTGGTTTGTTCAAAAGGGGAATTGGATAGTTTCCATAGAAAGGTATGTTTGATGGCCCATTGTCTGGATTGTGATGTTGAAAAATTACAACTATGCCCCAATGAAATTGCAAATGAGAGGTTTGTTCAATGATAATGCACAAGGTATGTGGTAGTTGGGAAGAATAGCAATGGTCAAGATAAGAAAGTATCAAAGGTTGAGTACAAACATACACCCCCTAATGAGCCAATAGCTTATTTGAAGCCACAATTGCATGACTTTATTGCCCACAATTTTGTGGCATAGTTGCAGGAGAAGGAGTTCAAATCTTACCTTCAACATATACCTCAAAACACTATACTATCATGCATAGACTTTTCTAAACTATGCTGAAAAGATTTAGAATGAAATCCAAGATATGCATTGGTTTAATTTTCAAGTTTTTATTTTAATGCATATCACATATCGATAGAACCCTTATTTTGTTGTTGCTAAACTTGGGTTTAATATTTTAAAGGAGATTCATTATTATCTTTTTGATGAAAAAGACCATGACACACTTTTTGTTCAACATGCTTGCAAATTGTAGTGGCAATTCTTGAAGGAAAAGGACTATTATCATAAACACCATGTTGTGTGGTCTAATGGGTGTGTGGGCCAGTATAAAAATGTTTGGTCTTGGTACATCATAACAATATATCATAATTCCACAATTTGCAATGAACTCTTGAATGGATGCCAAATGACATGGAATTATTTTGCTACCGACCATGGGAAAGGGAAGTTGATGGGGTTGGAACTTTATCAAAATGAGAGTTGAAGAAAGAACAAACAAAACCAAATGGTATGAATATACAAAATGCTCATGAAGTGGTTACTTACTTAAAGGCAAAATCAAACAAGTACCATGCTTCTCATCCAGCTACAAGGAAAATGGTTCACAAGTACATTTGGGAGGTGAAGGAGGGTGACATTGATAGAGCAAGAACCTTTGATTGCTCAATTGTGCAAGGAAGGCGAAAAGCTCATCAAATGAGAAATGTAAATTGCCATGACCCAACCCAAGTGCAGTATAGACATTTGTCATGCTTCTACCCATGTTGTGTGAATGGTGATGTAGTAATTCAATCTGAAGAAATTAGCCATGTTCCACCTTCAACTTTCATTAAACTAAAACCCTTAAACAATATTGATATTAGGGAAACAATGCATGATTCTAACCAAGAAGTGGAGTTCGGAACTAGAAATAAATAAATGGTACATGATTTAGTTGTAGGGGATAATGTTATTGTATGTGAAAGTTCAACAGTAGATGAGAGCTTCTAGTTGTTGCTTTGTGACATACTTATTCAATGTTTGAAGGAATCATTCATGAATGAATGGGGATAGACTTGGTATGAAGGTGATTATGTCATTGGAGGGCTATGGTATAAATGGTTCTAACTTAAAAGCTAAACTTATTACTTGTTGGAGAACTTTCTAGTAACTTTAATGCACTCACATCTAGTTGTAGCATCAAAGTTTTCAATGCCACCAACTACTCTTACAATTAAAAGTAGTTCTACAACTTATGAACTCTTTGAAGAGGTTTTAAGGATCATAAAACAAGGCATTGAAGCTTTCAAATTACTTGAGGATTAGTTGTGGGTTTTACCTGCTAGACAATTCACAAATTTTGTGTAATATTGTCATTATGCATTACAAAAAGTTCAATTTTATAGCTTGTGAACAAGCTTTGTACTTGTGAATCATATGACCTTAAGAACTTTTTGTTTGTTCAAGAGAGCTTTGCAACAACCTTACAAACTTTTTGGAAGTTTACTATCTAATCTTTACATTTATGAATGCATGGGTCTTTACATCTTGGATAGCTTAAACATTTGCTTTGTTTTTTTGCCATTGCCTTTTATATTGAAGATGGTGATCATACCAATGGTGATACTCCAATGGTTGCAAGTCTTGGACTAATGCCCAGACAATTAACAACTCGATCATTGACCTCAATTGCAACACCTACAAACACAAGTGTAACAGGTGATTCAATAAACAAGCCATGTAATCCATACTGACTGCAAATGAAACTACATGAATAAAGTGACAAATGGCACCAAAAGAAAAAAAGTTTATATAATTATTTGGATCATTTTTGGGTGGCTTTACATCCAAGAACTTCTCTATCCCACATGTAGCTTGGTTTGTTTCAATGTTTTAAAGGTTTCAACTTCTTTGATGGTGGATAATCCAACTTTGACCCTTCATGTTTTAGTTGATGAGTTGACATAGGTGAAGTTATGGTGAATTGATCATCATCAAGTGGAAACACTAAAAGAAATTTGAAAATCAACAACTAAATTTGTGACTCTTTTGTAGTTATAATGGACACATGTGATTAAAACTAGCCTTGTTACCTTAAACAAGTGCCATAAGACAATTAGTTACAAAAGATATGACATGGTCATGAAGTTGAAAATGTAGTCAAAAACATTATGACTAGGCCATGATTTCTCATGCATTGCCATGGATGATCCTTAATATGATGTAGAACCCCAATTTACAACTACATTTGTGACTACATTTGGGATAGTTTCATGCTACCAAATGTGACATTGATGGGTGGTTAGGATTTAACCACGTGGTAATTTTAAAAACTAATGGCCATAAGACACATGGCGATTTTTCATTTTTTCAAAAAATATATATTATAATTACAATAATTAATATTTTAATTAATTAATTAATTATAATATAGGCTAAAGTATAATAGGCAACCTAGTTTAAACTAGGTTAGGGTAGAATAGGGTACCTAGCATAGGTTAAGTAGGTAGGTAGGATCCTATTTATTTTGTTGGGGACAAGCCTTTTGATTAATGCATCCCAAATGGCACATGTGCTATGTTTATAATGCATACCTTGAATCTAGACCATTTTTTCACCTACTTACATACTTTACAAGGTTGAAGTTGTAAACAAAAAATATGGGATGATTTTTAATGAAAGGGAAAAACACATATTTAATTGATTCCGAACTTTAACTTTAATTCTAGACTTAATCAATACATAAAGGGAGGCCAAAACACATTTGGTAGCCATCAAATAAGACATATTTCAACCATCTTTTCATGTAATTTGCATAAATTTTCAACAAAAAGCTGAATTTGAAACCAAACACAATAGGCTAGGGAACAAAACCCATATGGTGGCCACCAAATAAAACATATTTCAACCATCTTTTCATGTAATTGCATAAATTTTGAACAAGACATCAATCTCAACAAGTTGGGCAACAAAACCCATTTAGTGGCCACCAAATAGGATGTATTTCAACCAAGTTTTCATGTAACTTCATGAATATTCAAGAAGAAAGTGAACTTGACATCAAATTCAACATGGTGCAAATGTTGAAATCGGTCTGGTGGCCACCAAATAGGGGGAATTACCACCATGCCAACACGCATTTTCATAATTTTTCAATATAAACTTAAATTTCCATTCAAATTCAATATGATTGTTTAATGGCTTCCATTTTATTAGCATTTCAAGCATATTTTAATTAATTTTCATAAAATCTACACAAGCATGTGTAAACTAAAACTTATCAACTCAAGTTTAACTAATGTGATGCTCACCAAATTTCAAATAATTATTTTTGTCCTCTTATCATCAATTACAAACAATATATTCAAATTAATTTTTTTTGAATTCAACATAAACTAAACTAGTTGGTTGAAATGAAGGTTAAACTTTGCCGACCACAAATCATAAACTTAAGTACATGAATGCCATTTTTTTTTTTGTATTTATCACTAATGCCATTAAATGTTGAAAATACTTTCATCCACCCATGACATTAAAAAGGAAAATTTTAACACATCACTTTTATAGTAATTTTTCATGCACACTTAAAATGACATTTTAAAACAAACAATGTCCATATTAACAAAAGGTCGGCACATTGAAATGTTTATAAAAAGGATAAACATTAATATTTTTCTCAATGAATGCACATAGATAGGCAAATTGAATATATTCCAAAAGATTAAAATTCCATTTGAAAAAAAAATTGAACCTACTATAAAAACCATAAAATAGCACCAACATTTCTATTTCGTGTTCATAAAAAATTCGACCTAAAATTACAATGCAAAGGAGTTATTGTTAGCTGCATCAAGATTAGCTTTTACTGTAGATGCATGGGTCGCATTAATACTTATCATGGAATTAACTATTATATTGCCCTAACGAGAAAAGAAATCACTACAAAAGAGATTTTGACCCATTATTTTGGGTCCACATGATTACGCTTCCACTTACTCAACCAACAATTATGATACAATTCCTCATCATTTTTAGCTCCCTTTCTCACCGGAACCCACCATTGAACATAAACCTTCCTATAATTTTCATTCTCTTGATCTTTTACAACATCCCTTTCGGCTTTTCCCATCTAGACATGATAGACTATAAAGTCTATAGGTCACATAAGAACAAAATTACTAACAAACAAATCACAAAAAGGCATGTATGTAATAGTGCTCAAAAAAGGTGCATGCTTCTAGCGCCACAATATTGAAGGATGATAGGATCTTTAAGATCAACATCTACAACGGTAGGAATGGATGTGCATTCATAATTACTTCTCCAATTGCTAAAAGGCCAAAAGCCTTTCAACAAAATAGAACTTTGCCATGGGATAGGTTTTAATAATAGCTCCAAAATATTTTCCCAATATTTCACATAAGGACCCATAATTCTAGAATATGAATCGTCCTTTGACATCCCAAGCTTCCAAAATTCAATATACTTTGAAATCTTGCTACTAATGAACCTTTCCTTCTCACATGTCCTCGAATCATCATTTCCCCATATCAAGTGAAATAGAAGAGGATTCAAAACCCCCGCCAGTAGTTTTGGCCGTCTAGTGCCATCCTCCTTCCACAATTCTATGGCCGAACTATCTTTAGGGCTCCACAAAGGATCAATAGGAGATACTTTGTATTACATCACCAGCCACCCTACCTCATCCACAAGAAATTGAAACAAATGCATCTTTGTATGACCGATAAAGATGTTTAGGCCATCATTCAAATATCCATTGACCCAAGACTTGAAATCAAGGATTTCTTGAATGAATTGTGGAATGAATGTATGATCTTGGGAACGCATGAATGCTTTCATCAAATCCACAATGACATAATTATTTTGCTCTTTCAATTTCTTCAAAAAATATCCAAAACTTCTGTCAATATCTTCATGTGTGTGCCCCACTACAAAAAACCCCAATTGAATTTCTTTGAAAACTTCACAAACAATTAGCAAGGAAAGAAACACCAATAAATGATGTTTTGTTATCTTTCACACAATTGTCCATTTAAAAAAACAACTTCCTTGGCAATGGCTTCACACCTACAATTTTGTCTGTAGGCTTCAATGCATTCAAACAACAAGAATGTCTTTACAAAATTTGTTGGAAGAATGCATTTTGGGGTTCAAACTTAAACAAAATTCATGATTACCTAACTAGCTTCTTTTCAAGGCTACAAAACAAACACAACAATGACCCAATCATGAAATTAAGATCATTGAACCAAAGTTCATTAGAATATTGAACAAAAGCTTTGTCCCCATGTCCATGAACAATCATTCCAATCAATGTCATTTGTAATTGCCCTAGCCCAAACACCATTTTGTTTTTCATTTAAAGCTGAAGAAGAGTTGTTTCAGAATGGTCCATCTTATCATGAATTACACATAATAAATCTCCTTTAGATTACACAAATTTAACCCCTTAAATGTGATATAGACACCGACGAGATTCTTAATGAATGTTATGTTGTAACGTGAAAACAGGTTTCTCCCAGTGTGAACACATTAGGGACTTGAGCGTTGCTATGAATATAATTAGTTGTCCTGGTTTTTGGCGACGGATAACTCTCCGTGACGGCTGCATGGAGATGCATGGAAGATCTGTGTTTGGGGTGTGAGGGAGGTTGTACAGGGCAATGGCGGCGCGAATGATGAGGATGTGTGGAGGTGCATTGATGGGCCGAAAAGAGAAGGAAGGACTAGGCAGAACGGGAAGGTGGGAAAATGGAGGAAGAGGCAAGAGGATTTGGGGAGTCGATAGATTTTTGGGGAGAAAGGAAGGAAAATTTGGGGAATGCAAGGGAGCTTAGGAGATTGCTAGTTGTTGATGGTCTTCCGCTACGTTAGCAACTAGAGGACGGCAGCTCCATGACCTGAGGGGAGGAGAATTAATGAAGGTTAGGTGTGGAAGAGGGAAAGGGTTAGAAGGTGATCTGAGCTTGTAGAGACGTGCGTCGAAGTGATGCCTGTAGAAGTTTTGGTAGTGGGTCTTTGGGAGTACTGGATGTGTGCCTTTCTTTGAGAATGGGCGGAGGTAGAGGTATAGAAGCTATGGACTTTAATTAAGAACTTGGTAAGTTTGTCTACTCCAGAGAAGAAGAGTCTACTACATTCTGGCAGAGAGAATTCAACAATGCTTGTGAAGGTGTTTTTGAGCCTTCCTTTTTGGTTACAATGTTTCTTCAATTTAATCTCATGCTACTTCACACAAGGGTTTTTTTTCTTACATTAGATATCAAATCCTTCAAGGATTCACAAACGGTACAATTGGCAAAAATAGATCCTCTTTTCCACACATCCACGTTTTGATGTTTTTTCTTTCTCAATCAGCTCGTACTATTATTACAAGATATTTCCAATTTGCAACTCCTTGCTAATCTACAAACGTGAAGAGAAACCAAATATCATAATGATAAATAAGAACATTAAATATCTATTGCCACTTCAATTAAGGCCATGTTCCTCTCTAGACCTAATGGCCACCAGGTCGAAAAATGGTCAAGATGCTATAGAATTACAAGACTCTGTGAATAATCAACTTGTAAACAATGCCTAAACGAGATAATAAACACATCATTACTTGATCCAATAGCCACTAGATGAAGTTTAATTGAAAACTATAACGTTTTCATACAACACAATGAAAATGAATCATTCCAAGCTTACTTAGTCATTATGCTCCCCCATTGTCTTCCAAGTATTTAAAAGAAAGAAACAAACATCTTGTTTTCCATCTCTAATTCCTTGCATTTGATGTGGAATTACATCAGCACATTGTTGAATCAAGGATTGAATGTTTGATTCAGCCTATATCGTTAGGGCTTGTTGCTTTTGATTCCCCTTATTTTGATGTGGTAGATTCCTACACCCTATTTTGTTTTCCTACTTGTAACTCATGTAAGTTGACCTGGAAATCCTCATGATTTTAGACCAAGCAATTTCACAAACATTTCTCTTTTGAAGTGTCACAAATTTTGCATGGTTGCAATCTCGTCTTTGATGCAACCTTTTTAGAATATTCAATGTGTGGGCAGATTTTTCTTTAAATGACTTGTTCCAAAATTTGTGTTTAAGAATCCCTGTCATTTAGCAAAGGAAATGTTGATAGTAGTTTAGGGAACAACACATCTCTGCCCCTATTCCACAACAAGATTCTTCGCTCAACACCTTCTCTATCTTTGAGATGGAATTTAAGGACATGATCTCCTTCCATTTTCTCTTATTGAAGCTATATTTTTTTTCTTCAAACCAATCGTTCCTTCCACATCCACTTCAGGTATGTAGTTTTCATCATATGAAAACAAGATCTCCTTCAACAAAAATCCCTCCATAATTGTCTAAATTAATGGCCATTTCCAAATAATCATTATTGTTGAAATGTCTTCAGGATAGTTGAGAATGGTCAAGCTAGCATGATCATGTCCAAAAATGTCATCTAGAATTGCTTCCCTCGGGTCAGATACTGTCACACAACCTCTTGCGAAATTAACATCTTCATGATCTAAAAGATTGCATTCCTTTCCACACTAACTACTATGCCCTATTAGTGGAGCTTCTCTTTGGTGCATGTCTTCTAAATTAAGCAAACTTGCCAAATCATATTCATTAGCAATAAAAAACTCACTACTTTCATTATACTCACCCCTTGAAAACACAAGGAGCCCTTGGGTAGAAACTTAATCATTTTGGTGCTCTTTAGATGTGCCAACATTTCGAACTACACTCAGACAAACCACCCTTTTCATAATAAGATTATTGACAATTTCATCTCCAATACGCTCCAATCTAGTAATCATTTTTCTTATTGGCTAGAAGCAACTTTTTCCTATAGTTAATCCAAAATTTTGTAACATTAGAGTCGAACTAAAGAATAAATGTTCTTGGTATGAAACAAATACAATTTCCAATGAAACAATGATGTACTCCTCTGATCCCTGGGACCCATAAATAGAAAGACTAAACAGGTCTACACAAACACCATAGCCAATGTGAAGTTTTCCACAATCATCCCATGACTCCCACAAATTAATTAGATTTCCAAAATTCAATGTTTCCATGGTTTTTGTCAATTTAAAAATATAATGATTCTATTCAGCCAAGAGCTTAAGATACAAGAATCAACCAAAGGCTTTTAATTAATGAAATCAATTTGGATGCTATCATTTATCATTTGATAATAATCTAAAGAGCTATAAGGTACTGATTATTTTGATCCAATGAAGAACAATCAATTGGAGTATTTTTCTTTAATGACTTTTATCATTCCTTAAAATATCTAATATATTAAAGAATGTATGTAAAAACACATGATAATATAGCTACTAATAATGTCCTTAAAGTCCTTTTCAATAAAGGTACACCAATTTAACATGTCATTGTCATCCTTGATCGTTTGGAGATAAACTCCCCATGTACTAGGATTTATGATCTGGCAGCTACCAAATGGTTTTTTCAATTGTCCCAAGAAGAATGATTAGGTGGCCACTAGGTTGTCTTTTCATGATGGTAGCGAGAGGATAACCTTGTGGCCACCAAGTCATTTTCTTGTGATGTTAGCGAAAAGATGATCTGGCAGCCACTAAATCATTTTCTCAAGATCATATTAAGAGACAATTTGGCAACTGCCATGTCTATTTATCATGATCATAATGAAAAAACATTTTGGGGACAATCAAATTGTTTTCTCTTGATGGTTTTGATATGATGATTTAGCAGTTGCCAAATTATTTTCTTGAAATGCATTTGAGATGATGATTTAGCGACCGCTAGGTCGTTTCTTGAGCTTCTTTCGAGATTATGATATGGTGACCACTAAATCATTTTTTTTTTCGTGGCAGTTTTGAGATTAAGATTTGGCAGCTATCGAATTATTTTCTTATGATGGTTTTGAAATTACAATATGGTGGCCACCAAATTGTTTTCTTATGATGGTTTCAAAATTATAATTCAGTGACCACTAGGTTGTTTATTTTAGCTATTTTTGAAAGAATAATCTGGCAACCACCAAGTTGTCTTTTCGAGTTACTTTTGAGATGACAATCTAATGCCTGCTAAATCGATTTCTAGAACTAATTTAAAGATGACGATTATTTCCTTGAATTGTTTTGAAATGACAATCTAATAGTTGCCAAATTATTTTCTCATGAAGGTTTCAACTTAGTGATTTGGTGGCCACCAAGTCATTTTCCAAAGATAGTTGTGAGATGGATGATTTAACGATTGCCTAATAATTCTTTCTAGATAGAATTAGAAAACAACCTTCTACTTAAATGTTGATGTGGTAATTGCCAGATTGTTCGATTTCGCACCATCCTAAAATCATCCATCAACCATGTAATTGTCAAATAATGCAAACTTGGCATTATGAGGATTTCAGGCTATGCATTCATGTCATGCTATTGAATTGACTACAAAACTTGAAATGACAACAAAAGAAATAGATTAACTAAGCTAATGATACAATACAAATGAGCTATGAAGAAAACATGTTTCATGAACAATAATCAAAATGGTAGAACATCCATGGGGTGAAATTGAGATCACTAATTTTCTTGTTGTTTAATGACTTTTAATAACTCGATATTAAAATTTCACTCTTTGCTACTCAATTGGAAGACTAACTAAAGGTTCTAAATGTAAACAACGTGTGGAGGAAATAAAAATGAAGAATGATATAACAACTTACATGTCACTATGCTTATTGAATGATCACTCGAAAGACATGGTGTTTACCTATTTTCTCTTTATAGGGTGGGCAAAAATCAAAATAAGTACAAAAAGAAAGATGGCAAGGGAGGAGAAGCATTGAAAGGTTGTAAATTCTGACATGACCCTATCTCACAAATGATGGGAAGCTAATCTTCAGTGTAGAGGTGAAATCCAAATGAAAAACTTGTTTATTATTATGTTTTGCAAAATTGACAACAAAAAAATTGAAGAGAAAACAAATGTGCAGAAAATATTCACAATAGTGTTGTTTGATTTTGCAGCTTTCAAATGTTATTTACTTCTACTACTTTTGGATGCCACGTAGCATGGTGAGTTTCTACAACATTTGGATGTTCTAGTTGTGAAAGGTTGCATTCAAAATTCTTGAAACTAAAAGAAAAGAAAATATGACAATTAAACAAATAAAAAGATGAAGTGAAAAAGCTTGGTGTCATGAAAGAAGAAAAGTAAATCAAGAAGAAATAACAAGGAGACAAACAAAACTATGGCCAAGGAGGAATTACTTGAAAAAAATACACAAGGAGACAGCTGAGCACATTGACATCAAAGAAGAGAAAGACCTCTAGAAACCCTAACTTGTGATGTCCAAAAGTTGGAGATTTCCCTCTGAGAAAACAAAGCCCAAAAACCTTAAATCATGATTTTCACAAGTTGAGATGTTCCTTCTTGGCTCTTTTCCAGATTAGGCTATCAGGATGATGTTATATGAACAAAAAGGTTTTAACACTATTTCATCCATTTTTGTTTCGAACATTTAAATTCAAGGTTTTGTTAATTTATAAGATCTATATGCAATAACTAGTTAACATTATTGTTAATTGTCAACTTCAATAAACATTTCATACCATAGTTTGAATATTGGTTGTTAAATAATTTCTTATATTATTTGGGTGCATATTAATCTAATTCATTGGAATAAGTTTCTTTGCACAATAATTTCCTTGGTATATAAACATGGTCCTTTATAATTAGTAAAAAGTTGTTAATATTCCTATTTGCAAATTTGGGTAGAAATTTTAGAATATTACTTTTTAATGGATAAAATTTAGGCATCAATTGAAAAAACATGTTACAAACAAAAGTTCTTGTGCAATGTAAGGCTAACTAATAATATTGCTTTGTAAAATTGGGAATTACTTTTGAAGTAAAAAAGGTACCCAACTGAAATTTTGGACAGCCATGATCTTTTGAAATTTGTCAAAATTACTTTAATAAATTATCATGCAAATCAACACAATGATGAATTGTTATAACATTACATATAAATGGAGTTTAATACACGAAAACATATATTAAGTTGGGATTAATATAATAGAGTTCAACTTGATTTCCATGGTCCTTATTTATTTCCATAATTATATTATTATGAATTTAATGTAAAATATTTATATTTATATATATTTCTAGAAATGGGTTTAAATGTTGAGTTCGACAAAGTTCAACATTGTTCTTATAAGTGATTCACAATTAATTTATTGGTATAATTTCCCAAATTTCCCCACTAAGTGGAAATAAAAATAAATAAATCAAATCTCAATGTTACAAAAATAATATTAATATATTTTACAATGAGCATTGTCTTATATTCATTGGGAGAATCACAACATTCATGGATTATGATAATGTTCAAGTAAATTATATGTAAAGCAATTAAATATTATTTTTCCATTTCAATTGTACATCAATGTAATTCACTTGATTGATTTACTTTATGTTTTGCTATTAAGTACATTGGGTTCCACATTGCCAAGTTCACCCTTGAATATTATTTCACCAATCACAATGTGGTGGGAAGAAGTGTTCAACCAAACTTGAAGATTTGTTTTAAAATGACATTATACTGGACACAATTTGAATTGTTTTTTTAATACAATTGTTGCATGATGTTTTTCTATTTAGACTTGACATCATTGATGTATGCAATTATAAGTCAAGACACAAAACATATTAATTTCAAAATTCATGTATTTTATTCGTCACTCTATGTTTCGTCAATTTAAAACCAATATAATGATTTGATCTTGAATGTAAAAATATATATGTGTGAGTACATATATAATATACATATAAAATTGACAATGCATGAATATTTTTAATTCATTACATATATAATAACTTGCATCTTTGAACTTAATTCTATTTTATTCTCATTGAGTTTTATGATTCAGATTTTGGAAATTTCAAACAAATTTATCAAGCTATTATTATCATCAAAATTATAGATTATTAATGTTAATATTGTATTTTTTTATACTATTTATGTTTGGTATAAAAATTAAAACAAACATTCATGACATTATATAAATGAGATGGCAACACATCCTTAAGCAAACTTTGTTATAATTTATGGGTTTTTAAGTTTAAAAAATCATCACAAATAATTTTGCCTACATGTGTGTAACAATTTTAAAAACATAAAATAGGTAGTCTAACTTCCATTCACATGAAATAATGATCTCCATTTGTAGTTACACCACTTGGTGGTCAACAAAAATTTGGAGTGTGGAAGGAGGTCACAACTACAGCCAATGAAATGAGTGTAGGTGCTAGTGGGTGTAAAGAAGGAGAAGCTTGGCAATAGTAGTGCCTTGGTGGCCCAAAGTACATTGATGATCAAGAAGAGAACTTTCTAATATTCGTATTGGGTTAATAATGTTGTCAACTAACAATTTTGCTTTATGGTAATTGATTTTTATTTACAATGGAAAAAAAACAGAGTGGGATTTTGGTTTGGGGTCACAATTTTTTGTCGCCTAATATGTTGAAAAATAGTTGTAGGATTTCACATTGCATGTTCCATTCATAAGGGCACCTTGGGTAACATAGTAGGATAATTAATGCTAATATTTGGCACCCTTCACGCCTTTTAATAACTTAAAATCATAGCTTATTCATGTCACTAGCAAATCTTAATGGCATATGAGGTTATTTGAATCACAATATTTTTGTATTCATTAGTAAATTTGACAACATAGTAGTATTTCGAAGTGTTGTACTTGTTCTTGTCCTAAATGGTTAAATGTATTATAGCCTAATAATTAGTTTTCCTAGCTTGTGTGTGCATGTACTTGACTTGAAACCTTTTGAAGTAAGCCTTGGTCATATTGGGATTATTGGACACCATTGTGCCGAGTTGGTGTGGCCCTTCATGTTGTTCATCCTTGTCCAAACACTAAAACATTAAAAGAACAAAACTTAAAAGAAAAACACCACAAATATAAGCACACCAAAGACATGCAACCATCAATAGTTTCAATCAATTGGTCCCCATGAACCATATTATCATTGATGTAAACTCAAGCAAAACAATAATTTCATTATGCACAAGTTAGTAAAAAACTTGTTCCCTGAACCCATGTTATTGATAAATAGAATAAATAAACTTACTTATATTTACTAGTGGGAACCCGTGACCTTTGGTCACTGTGAAGTCCCCCAGTTTATTTATTTAAACCGTATTTATTTCCTTTAAATCGAGATCGTGCCCCTCCCGAGCAAGACGGTTCTGGCAGACGTGCGAGCCCTCCCAAGGGGCCTCCTCTTCCTCTTCGTCATTGGTTTAATGAGGGTTGTTGTGTTGAAGGGGGGAGAGATAGGTGAAGAGGTCCATTCTGTGGGAAAGGTAACCAAGGAAACAAAAGGGA
>Ga0116231_10007018_pt1 | contig 20992 bp, 19 predicted proteins | sample S1TSphgellanicum_2_FD_89695 | JGI IMG/M metagenome (GOLD analysis project Ga0116231, IMG submission 89695) | Host-associated microbial communities from peat moss isolated from Minnesota, USA - S1T2_Fd - Sphagnum magellanicum MG | ecosystem: Host-associated > Plants > Peat moss > Unclassified...
AGTGTTTCGTGGAACATTGGATGATGGGAAAGTGGTGGCCATCAAGAGGGCTTCAGAGCAGAGTTTGCAAGGCACAGTGGAGTTCCGCAATGAAGTGTTGTTGCTGAGCAGATTGCACCATCGACATCTTGTGCGGCTTGAAGGCTTCTGTGATGATAAGGGCTTACAGGTACTTGCTGCAATTTTGTTTGTCATCTTCAACATGTTAAATTTTCCTAATTCGTTCATTTCTATCACCAACCTCTTGGAGAATGAGAGCACTAACATGGGGGGTTGATGTTGCTACAGATCTTGGTCTATGAGTTCATGAGCAATGGAAATCTTCATGATCATCTATTAGGTGAAAGATAATTTTCAATGACTTCTTCCTCAATGTGCATGTGTCAAGGCAAATTTATTTGTCATTTCTTCATGATCTTGTTGTTGACGATGGGCTTGAACATGGTGACATTCATTCTGATTGCAGACACAGAGACAGGCAAGCCATTGACCTGGTTTAAGCGATTGGAAATTGCTGTGGGAGTTGCCCAAGCCTTGGACTATCTTCACTCATATGCAGTAGTCTCCTCAACCCAACTCTGATTGCTTGCATGCTGCCTTCAAAACACTTACTGCACAGTCAAAGCAATTAGGTCACTTTGTGCTACATTTTTCCTCTCATTTCAGCTCAAGGGTACTACTACTAAAGTAAGCCCTTTTCATTTGCAGGATCCACCAGTTATTCACAGGGACATCAAGCCAAGCAATATTCTTCTTGATGATCACTTTGTTGCCAAGGTTTCTGACTTTGGAATCTCAAAGGAAACACCAGAATGCTACACACATGTTTCAACCAGGCCTGCTGGTACAGCAGGGTAAGTTGCCTTTGATCTCATCAAGGAATGTACTAGGGAGTTTCAATGTGTTTTTGAGTATTTATCAATCTGAGGATCAGCATTTTGCAAGTCATTTTGATGTAGTCTCTACACTGCCAAAATGGCTTAAGCCAAAATTCATGAACCAGATTTGTTGATTCTTTGCAGGTACCTGGATCCTGAGTATTTCTTGAGGCAACAACTAACAACAGCAAGTGATGTATATGCATATGGTGTTGTGTTACTTGAGCTGATTACTGGGCAACGGGCTATTGATCACATGCGGCTTGAAGAGTTTAATCTCATTGAATGGGTAAGTTCAGAACTGGAACAATAGACTTCTTCCATGTACAAACTACAAACCATCAACTGGGGTTTTGTCAATTTTGTGGTATAGATGACTACCTGGGAATGTGTCTTTTCACAAACATATTTTGAGCTTACCAGATGAGGCTTTTCTTGAAATCCTCGTGCAGGTTAAACCCAGATTCAAGGTAAGTGGTGTGGCTGACATTGTGGATCCTGCAATGGGGGAGGATTATGATCCCAAGGTTCTCAAGGTGATGACAGAGGTTGCTCTCATGTCAGCAGGATTTGGAAAGAATGACCGCCCAACTATGAAGGTAGCTTACTATTCATCATCTCCAGGCGTTCAAAGTACACAGCCAGCAGCTATCATATAGAGAACTAGATCTTCATAGATGTTACAGACCTGCAACTCTTCCAAACTCTCTTTCAAATGCATTCTCAATTGATCTATTTTGAAGTGACTAGAAATCATAACCTTGTGAGGTTTCCTTGATATGATATCAAGTGTGGGTGATATATGTTGAGTAGAGCTGCTAATATATTTCTGGTGTCTCTTGCAGGAAGTTTTAAGCCTACTGGAGCCGCATTTGAAAGCATTTGACCCAATATCTTTATCAATACGAGCATCAGGATTGAGTAGGAAGGAAGATGGCTCAAAACCATACAAGCCAAGACATATGTCATCATCAGGAGGTTCAGACTTGATAGAGATGTCAATTCCTAGCAGTGGCTCAGCATCACATTTCAACATGACAACCACTTTGTTGCCTCGGTAGTGATGTTTCCCTGTTTTATGTATATCATCCATTTCAAGGCTATCATGTTTTTTTACACACAGTTGCCAGATAATATTGTTTCTTATTCAGATAAACAGATCTAGGAGTTATTCACTTCATAAAACTGACCTTAGTTATGAAGCTCAAATTCACACCTTCATTTTCGCAACAACTCTCATCAGATGAAGGTTTCATACACATTGCGCCTCAGCCCACAGTTAAAAAGAGTTAGAAGCAGTAAACTTCTTTGAAACCTTGATGATTTTGAGCCATTGTAAATGAGGCCCCCATTGCATGTAAGATAATGTTCTACCCAAATCATTTTGTTTGAAGCCCTTCCATGTAAAAGAGATGATGTTCCACACAAGCACCCTTGATTAGGAACCCTTTCATGTCAGATGATGTTCCAAACCTATTAGCTTTATGTTCTTCCCTGGAGCAAAGAATGATGCATATGAAGTTCTGATGATTTCTTTGGCAAGGTACCAAAGTGCTTGCTTATCAAGCTTATACCTATATCAGAAACCATAAGAGTTTATCAGAATTTTGGACTCAGAGATCAATCAATACTTCCAAGCTACACCAATTGAATTCAATTCAATTGTGGTTACCATGTTAGATTGTGCTTGCAAGGAGCACACAGGCTCACACACTGTGCTCCTTGAAATGATGCTTGCTAGCTACCTTTTGTCATCAACTGACTTGTTCAAAGTGCATGAGAAGCAACTCTTAATTTAGTATAATTAGTTATAGCAGGGTCACACACATATGTTACAAGTGTGAGCATTGTTGCATCGTGCTCCATAGGGCTCTACTTGCCTCCATGAAAAACCAATGAGACACATCAGTAAGTCCTTTGTCTCATATGCAGAATGAAGTATTCAATTACAGTTTTGCTTTCATGTTTCTGGATATACCGTAAACTGGCATCTAAATTGTGTACTGATCTATTGTTATCATATTCATGTGGGAATTTCCACTCACTTAACAGGAAAGATTTCAAACAAAACATTGAAGCTGGAGATGATTTCAGGTACGGTGAAGAAGTGACCTAAAAGACGAAACCCTCTGGTTTTTCTCAGCTTCAAATCCATGGCGCTGAAATCATCCTCGGCTCTTCTGGCATACGGCAGCAGGTTCAGAAGAAAGTTCGTCTTTGGTGTCGCTCTTGTTGCTAATCGCCACCATGTCAGCTTCTTCTGGACACATGATAATGCCCATGTCGCCGTGTAAGATTACGGCATCTGTTGACGACAGAAGGAAGACCAACTTGGAGCTGGTGGAGAGACTATAGCGCTCTTGGAGATCTTCTAGCCGCTCTTGGCCACTCACGACCGAGAAGGAAGATCACGCCCTTGTTGTATGCCTGCTCGACTCCATTGTTGAGTTGCAATTGTCGAGCTCCTGAAAATCGCACCGCACGACAGTGGGAAGATCTTATTACTGTGTGTACGACACGGGTGTAATTTGACTTCTATCGACACAAACTACAGCCAAAATCAGGCTCGACCAGGATCAAATTCTGAAGCTGCCCTTCCAAGCTTGAGAGGCCCAATTCGTACGTATCTCGAGTCTTGTTTGTAGGGTTCTGTGAGCTAAGACATGATGTGATCCAAAGAAGAAATTCACAAGAAAAGGAGTTCATTATTGCTTTTTTGCATAGAAGAAGCTTCTTCGCACAACAGAGGCAGATGACAAGGTTACAAAACTTGCTTAGATGATCGTTTGTTCAACTGTACAATAGTTATGAATTCTTCATTATCATCATCATCAATGCTTGGTTTATTGATGGGGTTTTTGAAATGGAACTTCCTTGAGGAAAAAGGAATGGAATGTTATCATGAAATATAGCTATCAAGAAGTATGCATGGGAGAAATGGGAAACTTCTTGAAACATGGGGGGCATTACATGTCACAAAATCTGCTTGCCCATGTGTGGGAAAGAATGGTAGATTAGTTTATTACACTTCCTTTTCCCCCTAGTGATTCTCATTCCTTTTTAATCCCCTTTTGTTGTGATTGATTTTTGTTGTTTCTGGTCTTCTGCTCTGCTCTGCTTTGCTTTGCATTTTAAAATGGCTCCAGTTTCCCCCTTCCTGTTCTTCCTATTTTGTTTTCTTTCTAGCAGATCAGCTTTGAGGAATTTTGCTACCATCTTAGTTTAGCTTCTTCTTCCAAGGCTTCATACCACCAAAAGCATGATTGCTATCACTTGCTCGCCGCTTCTTGCCTGCACAATTCATTGCCCTTCTAAACTTCATGTCTGGGAACTGCAGTTTCTGAGCAGTAGTACCCACATGATATCTCAAAGGTGTGAAGTGGCTGGTTGGTCTTTTCTTGGATTTGAGGAGCCATTTCTGCTTGTGTGCAAATGCCTTCTGAGCCTCATGCAGCCCCAGTAATCCATGCTCCATCATCCTGGATGAAACTATCACTAGCATGTACCATACAAGGAGATATGAAGATGCATTAAAATTGCAGTAATTTGATGCTCACCACAGAGATTTTACTGGGATATGGTGAGGAGGGTACCAATTTCTAGCCATGCGACTTGATGGTATTTGTTGATGGAGGGTCTCATAAAAAAGTCTTGATGCATCTCTCTGTCAGCATAAATCATGAATACTCAATGTGATGTCCTTGAAGTCATATGCATTCAAACCAGAGGTCACAAGATCAATGTATAAACAGATTCCATGCTAACACAGTTTGGTTATTTCAATCAAAATACAGAGAGGAAAATGGGTTTGTGATTTGCAGAAAGTTTTGCCTTTTCTGGAGTTGAGAACCTTTGGCCTGGCAAACAAATTGGTACTTTCTTTTCCTGCCTTTCAACTTTCTTTGGAAGGGTGGCTGCCAACACCTTCTGAAGTGCACCTGGGGCTACTACTTTCTTTGCATACCCCACCTGTTTCTTCTCATCCGCAGCCTGGGCTACTGTTTTTGAAATTGCGACCAGCATGTTCCTCTTCTCAACTCCATCTATGGCCCCAGTTGAACACTCTGCTCCCTGTATAGAAATGACTATGTCAATATTCAATAATCCTTTTTGTTGTAATATTAGGCAGTCATTTTACTATCTGAATGCAAGGTAAAATCACCATCCATATCCCTGCAACCTCATTACAATGTCTGCATTGATTCTATGGCACTGTATGGAGTTGGAGTCCATGAGCCACAACATGACAGAGCAGGGACTTTCCCACAAAAAAGGGGAAATGCTTCTCAAAAGGCATAAAAGTAACAAATGTTAATTTGATATTGGACATAGAAAATCCAAGTAGTATGGTCATATAACACTGGTTCGAAACATTTCTTTCTTGTGGTGAATTTGACCCATACCAACACCTTCATGTCATAACTCCACCAAGAGAGTTCCTATAATAGGAACAGGTTGGTTACAATCTTGACAGCCCAGTAACCAGTTTATATAAATTCAGAATCCAATTTGATTTTATGAGTTCCTGGCAATCCTGTTTATTATTTCTGGGGAAATCTCCTTCTGCAATTGATTCCTGACCCAAAGTTTTTTCTGAATAGAAACCATTTAAATATTTTGAATTCTCTACAATGTACAGATTATGGTATTCCATATGTAGGATACATAGGGAGGTTCAGTGATTGGGACACACTTACCTTTCCAGTAATTGCCATTCCCAGCAAGTTGCTGAAGAAGGAACCTATCTTTGTCATCAGCACCCCCAGACAGACACAACTTCAAGAGCTGAACACTTTAGCTCCTTTTGTTCAGATAGACTAGAGACCAAGATGACAAGAGAAGAGGAGTGGCAACTGTAGGAACAAGGCATGCTTTGACAGATCTGTTGTTGTCACATGTGTGAATGCTTTATACATGCTGATGCTGCATAAGAATGCAACATATTGTCTAAAGGTACAGCATGGAAGATGTGGTGGGTTTTGGTTCTTAGTGGATGGTGCTGCCAACCACTCAGGGTTTTGGGTTGAAGAGACCAAAGTGGGGTAGGAGGGTTGTGGCTGTTAGAGAGAAGGATCGTCTGGTTGCCCCTTCAGACTCCAACAGCCACCCTCAAATTTTGTCCCTTCACCACCCACTCTCTTGAGACCATTCCATCTAGTCTGGAGCCTGTTTCATCCACTTTGAGGCTCAAACTTTCGAATTTGTTTCTTAACTTTTTGTCTAGCTCTCATCTGGCACAGGAAGAATGCAGTGAATTATGGATCTGGTAGCAAGCCATTAAGTGTTCCTTCATCACATTCCTGATGCCATCTTGGAACTTCTATGCTAGGGACCCTGCAGCCTGCTGTCCTGTCACCACAAACAGGGATCAGATTCTCTCATTGCTTCATTAAGTGCTAAGGAATGAGTTGAAATCTCAAGCCCCCCCTGACAGCATCACAAATCAAGTCGTACTTTCATGCCTGTTCTATCCAAAATGTCATCAAGCATCTGCAGTAGCAAAACCCAAACCTTGTTTGTAGTGTTCATCACAATGGTTCTAGACTCCATTTTGGACTTTATATAGTTCTTCACCTCCTCAAAATCTGACATCTTTGAGACTCTCCACTGTCAAAACACTTGGGTTGGAAGTTTTCTTACTATCATCAGTTGGGCTTTCATCTTCACATCTGTCTTCACACCCTCCAACATAGTCTCTGTAGCATATTAATTTGTCAAATAATTTAGCATAAAGTTCTCTGAATGTTACCATGTCAAGTATTTGATAACCTGTAAATGATAGAACAATATTATGAGTAAATCTCATAATTCTTTCAAGCATCCATTGTGAAAATTTTGGTTAAAATGTCCTTCATTACATCTCAATATCTACCTATCAAAGAAATTTTTAGGTCATATAGCAACTTGATTCAGTTTGATCCTTAGATCCTAGACTGCTGCATCTTTATTCCAATCTCTCCCATGTTCTGTAATGGCTACTTATCACAAGAATCTTGAAGATTTTATTTATTAAAGCTGTAAGATAGTTACAAATGTTAGAAAAGTATCTGCTCCAAGACTTCTCAATTATGAGGGTGTCGGTTAAAGAGTTGTAAGCAATTTAGCATAAAACATAAGGATTGTATCACAATCCATGAAGATTTTGACCAGCTCCCTGGGTTTCTTACCCCAAGTACCTTCATATACAATTGTTTTTCCAATTTTAAAAACATAGAACAATATGGTATTCTCCACCCAAAATGTCTTTTAATAAACATATCTGAAAAACAGTTCTCTGGACCCACAGCCCAAAGTTTAAGCTCATGTCAATTTGTTCGTCCATTCTCCACCCAAAAGAAACATACCTGGAAAGCAGTTCTTTGGACCCAGAGTCCAAAGTTTGAGCTCATATTGATTCGTTCATCCAGTGCACAATTGGTCAATCTGGTCTATGAATATCAGCATTTGATGGCAATTACCCTAACTCTCCCTAGCAATGTTATCAGAAATCTATTTTCTGTTCTGATGAAACCAGACACATTTGTGTCAAGCAAAAGCTTTCAAGTTCATTTGCCATTTTTGTGGCTCATAAACGTGTGGACAAATTGTCCACACCTTGAGTAACATTTGCATTAAAGCATGGTTATCCTTGCAGGTCTACACCTGAAGACAGCAGAAGAAGATCTACATGACAGAATTTTTCACACTGAAAAGCTATGAGCTTTAAGAAGTTGGTGTGCAAAAGATTTCTTCAAGCCAATACACAGCTTGTTTGTGAAGGTGTACCCTATTGAAGAGCAAAACATTTTCTGGGAATTGGACTATCTGTCCTCATGATGAACAAGAGCTGGCTTCATTACACTCCAATTGTTGAGCAATGATGTTTGAGACATATTTACATCCAGGCACAGAGTGTGGAAGGATTGCTGATTCCAGACTGGAATACTGGAACTTTTCATTTCTGCAGCTGTATCCAACAAAATGTATCATGCAGGTGCTCAAAACTAGGATGATGCATGTTGCTCATCCATGCTGCATTTGTAGTCAATACTAGGTGACATGGGCAGGGTTTCTTTGCATGAATGGATCACTCTATCACTCTATCGCAACTTGAAGGACTTGAAAAAATCTTGGAAGAAAAGAAGGCCAAGATCCCGCTGTACATTTCAGTGTCAAGCCAATGCATATGTGAACCAAATTTCAAATTGATCAACAAAGTTACATTGAAAATACTGCTTGTGCAGCAGTTCCAGCTTTAATTATGGGAACCAGATGACAACAAGCCCTGTGAATAAAGAACAATGACACATCTGGATCTGAGGCTTTAGAAGACTCCTAGCAAAGTTGCTGCAGCAAAGACAAGGAACAAAACTCCTCCAATGTAGCCAACCTGTCCCACCAAAGAACACAAAACTTACAAAGTGCACATGATCCTGACCACATACTTCAGAAATTCTTTAAACTATCAGTCTTGCAAGCAGAATCCAGAAACGGTGAAAAAACTGAGCTGAGATTAGACTTCTATCAACAGTGTTCATAGATTTCATAGGGCATGGAGAGCATCAAAACAGAAGTTCACATACTCACCAGTTTTTCAGAGATATACTGAGCAAGAAATGCACCTCCTAAGACAGCCAATGCTGTGGCTATCACATGTCCAGCAATGGCCCCTGATGCAACGCCCCATGGAGACTGCACACCAGATACATGTCAATTATGCATATTCACAGTATAATGGTCTTACATCTCAATGAAAAATTTCCCATCTGTGGATGCAAAACTTCACAAACTTTCAAAGATGTCTTACAGTTTCACAGATGGGAAGTAGAAGAGCTTACTTGGGCAGCTCCAAGGGCAACTGTGGCAAGCATTGACCGGTCTCCCCATTCCTGCATAACAACAAAAGGATGTCAAACGAACACAACTGCATTACTTGACATTTCTGTTGATAGTCCAATGGCACATCTTCTCCACACTGATCCACAAACCATCAAACAACGCTATAGGATGACCAGTGTTTTTATATTCAAATTCAGTGCACATATCTGAAGTTGTAAACTCACCGCTACAAAAACAAGACTGAATGCCTCTGTCACCACTTCAAATGGTGTAATCATTTTCTTTGCCTGCACAAATGAATGATGCGTCACTCAGTTTGCAAGGAAATAGAATTCATGGGGTGACAAGTGGTCAGAAACTTTTTGACATCCTCCTTATGTTTCAGGTTTTATTAAGCTTTCACAAAAGAGAAGGGAAAGTTCATTGGCACAAGGTGAGAGCATAATTACCTCTGTTTTCTTCAGGAACTCTTCAGCTTCAGCTAGTTCACTGGCCTCATCTTGAGTCCCAGCTATCTCAGATGGCAGATCCCATGCAGATTTGATTGAACGTATTCCAAACCATATCAAAAGGGCAACGGCCGCATACTCTCCAATAGGTAGGGCTGTACACATGAAAGATAAAATAATGGTCAGTTTTCAAGGGAGGGTCAGGTGGTTGGAATCTTGCAAGGGCTAGTATTTAGTCCTTACTTGTCTGAAGTTGGGCTGGTACACTTTGGAACAATCGGCCTATTACAACTGAGATGACAGTCATGAGACTTAGTGCAGCTGATGCGCCCAATAGTACCTTCACCCTTCAGGCAAATTCCACAACAGACAGCCAGTGCCACATCTGAGATTGCCTTTGCAAAGAATGAAGTAGCAGAACTTGAAAGAGCATTCAAAAGCAGCATGACTATCACAGTAAAGGGTACAACACATAAGGAAAATTGAACAGCCTCCAAAAATGTGTACCAGAAGTCTTGAGTACTGCATGGCTAGAAGTGCCGCAATGAAAAATGTCTGCAGCACAGTAAGGCTAAACCTCAGTAAGTCATATGCACAAATCCAAATCTCTTTGAAGGAATCTGCTCTACACATGGCTACACTGATTATGTGTTTGTACTTTAGGGCTGTACCTTGTCACCAATCTCTGACACAAAGATAAGAGCAAAAGCAGCACTAAATCCAGACTTGGCAATAGCTGCCATCAAAGCAGTTGGGCCTCCTTTGGCCAAGGTCAATGCAATCCCTCCCAATGCTGCCAACCCTACAAATCCTGCCACACCTGCCACTGCCTGCAAGCTTGCCTTCTGCTTACCATGTGGCCTGGAACAAGAGACATATTAGGAGACACCAAATTCAGGTTTATGATAATTTCATCATTTCCCTATGTGCCCTAAGTATAACAGAGCATGATCTGTTCCAATGCAGCTCGTTTCAAACTTTCACAGCAATTCAAAACTTGTAAAGAGCGTGCAAAACTACATTGTTAGTCTTACACTTCAAGGGAGTTGTTTGTGAATTCTGGAAATGATGAGGACCCGCCATCTTCATCAGCAGGACCAAGGCGGCCTGAACTTGATGACGCATGCACCCTCCATCTTTCAACATGCATTTTCTGACACCTTGAGATACTGTGTTTTACTGCAAAGCAAAAAAAACCAAGCTTCATGCAGTCAAAACAAGGCAAATGTCACATTCCTTCCATGTTCAATTCCAGTGAAAAAAGTGGAGGGTTTTGAGATGAAACATTTCTTTTCAGAGCATGCCACCTTGTCATCAGCAATTAGAAAGAAGCACAGCATTCCAGGCACTGCTGTCATTTGCCCTACATAACACATCTATGAGCCTACTACACACATGCTCAAACTGGAAACCAGTCCATTTGCATCATCTCTCCATCACTCCCCCAATGCAAGAAGCGATGAGGCAGTCGGCATAGGGTTTAGAATCAAAAAAATGCTCACCAGTGCAGTTATTTCGATTGCTTCTTAAAGCCGCTGCTGACTCCAGCCCCCTCCTCACAAACCTCCAGGGAGCTCCATTTACAGAGCTACGAGATGGAAACAATGGCAATGTAGATGACGTGCTTGGCACGAACTTCAGGCTTGCCATGGCCGCACACATTCCCTGCATTGCTACCGCTTACCACCACTCCCCGCCCCGCCCACGGTAAGGGAAAAACAAACCGTCCTTCACGAACCTGAAATTTGCTGTGTCATCAATTGCTTTTCTCCGACCACGAGCGATTTGCAACTGCCGAAAAAGAAATTCTTGTTACACACAAGAAGCCGCTGTCTCTCTCTCTCTCTCTCTCTCTACAGGAATCCCGAGGTTTCCTGTCCGAGTTGACTGTCTTTCGGCCGTCTCAAAGACCGGCTATGGCAGCGAGATGACAAATCCGTGGAGAAAATCGTCTGAGCGAATCCAAAAGAAAAAAAGAATGAAAACACCGATAAAAAATTTAAATTTTTGTCAAAGCAAGCGAAGTAGATGATGAGAAGAAGAAATCGATCAGCAACCTCGATTCTCGACGCACCAAAAAGAAAATCCCGCAAATTTTCGGAGAGAACGATGGAACCGGAGACACGAATCTCCTCTTCAACTGCTAACGTGCCCAGACGCTAACAGGACGGCGTCACCAGTAACCGTAACTACTGACAGCCTAAAGATGTCTCTCGTTCTCTGGTCTACTGTTAAGTTAGTGTGATGAAAAAATAACCAAGTTAACTTACCTATTAGTGTCGATTCCACTAACTTAACTGTTTGCTAACTTTCCAAAGTAGTCAGCTAAGTAAAAATAACCAAGTTATCAAAATTGATTTCACTAGGTTAACTGTTTGCGAACTTCCCAAAGTAGTCAGCTACGTGAATATAACCAAGTCATCAAAATTGACTTCACTAAGTTAACTGTTTGCTAACTTTCCAAAGTAGTCAGCTACGTAAGTTAAGTTAGTCGTTAACCTGTTCGATAGTAAGTGTTAACTAAAAGATTACGGGTAAGGATAGATACTCTATGATTGGGCCGATCCAACGGCCATGAAGTCTGGACCTGTCGGCCACGTGGTGAGTACGTGGCGGCTCCAGGTATGAATCTCGAGATAATGATTTTCAAGGTTGGATTAGATCGGACGGCTAACGTTCTACAGCATTCCGCCATGGAATGTTTTTTTTTGAATCTTAAAGGACCTTCATCCAACGGATTGGATTTTTTTATTTCTGGATTTTAAAAAACATATAGGTACGTAATTCTTCGTTAATATATTTTGAATATATTCATTTTATAGTGTGAATAGAAGTTTTTTTTTAAAAGGTTTTTTGAATTTCTTAATTCATGTGAGATAAGAGTTCCACCTTATTGACATTAAAAACTAACCCAATTTTAGAGGAACAGAACTTATGGAAATAAATACACACTAATTGGGAAAAATAACAAGTTTTTGGAAATGAGAATATCCCTATATATCTTGGATGTAAAACTATTATGATATTAACTCATCCAAAATGTTTTTAAATCAAAGGTTTGGGAATGGGGATCAAGGGTTTGGAAATGATTTTTTTTTTTTCCAATTTTTTGATATCAAAATTTTGGTAAATTTTTTCCACACAATTAGAAAAATTAGTTGAATTTGCACTAGAAAAAAAAATCCCAATTATGACAAAATTTGTCCCTCAAAAAATCTTTGTTTAGAATAATGTTGTGTCGTTCTTTGAATTTGTAAAGAAACCCCACTTCGGATCCTTTAATTATTTTAGATCCAAAGAACAACTGGTTCTAGTTCTTTGAAAAAAATTGAAAATCAAAGAGCTATTGGTTCTAGTTATTTCAAAAACCTTGAAAAACTAGTTCTTTGGCCAATTTTTCAACTTTCTCATATTTTTTGAGAACCATGGTTATATACCAAAACCAATTCTTTGAAATTTTTAAGATGAAAACTTTTTGGTCAGTTCTTTGATATCTTCATTTTTTTGAGAATCATGGTTAGAAATCAAAATTGGCACTCTGAAAATTTTGAGAATTGATGGGTAAGTGGGAATATATTTGATTTGATAATTGATGAGTATCTATCCCTAATTTTTAGAACAGCCCAAATGGTTTTAAACCTTGTCATTTAGTTGGTGAAGGGGTACATATTAAACTACATATGCAAGCACAAATACAACAAATTAAAAGTAAATTGATATGTGACTCTCAATTACCTTACCAGTCGTTTTTATTTTGTAAGAAATTTTGCAACTATGCAAAAAAATTGAAACTTTTTGTCACAAATTCAATTACAAAATCATTGAATTGTTTAAAGTGGAAGGAGTTAGAAGGGGTTTTTATGTGGTGAATTTTGGCTATTTTTTGAAAAGCAGTTTGAGAAACCTAGGAAAAACATGGTTTTTTGGGTTTTTTTTTTCCCTTTTCAGCAAACAATTGCCACATTCACCAAAATAAAAAATTGGTGGGAAAAATGCTGCGGGAGGACTGTAAATTAGAAAAGGAAAAAAGAGGAATTACAATATTATTGAACATAAAAATATAATTCTAGCTTTTGGAGCTAAAGATCGACAATGACAAAAAAATGTTTTTTTTACCAAAAGCATAAAAAGGATGGAAAGCCATATTACAATTTTATATTATTTTTGAACTCCATTTTATCCTTTTCAAATATAGAAGTAAGCGAGGGCTAATGTTGGACAGGCATGTCAATGGAACCTTCATATATATACTAGTTTTGGTCCTGGTATGAAGAAACTGACCAAAGTTGGTATTATCTTGTTGTAATATTCTTATGATATCCTTATTATTTCATATAGTCATTCAATGATATCCTTATTGATACCCAACATGCTTAATAGATAAATTTAGAAAGTACAAGTTGAGAACAATTCTACTCTTTCTCAACCTTGGGCTTCTCAACCTACCAAGAATTGGTTGGTAGTAGGTTTTAGTGTTGGTATATAAGGTTCAACTTGAGTATATGCTGATGGTATGAGCAATGGTATGAGAGACCATACAAATCAGTTCCCACATACCTAGTTGAGGTACTTACTTGGGTACATTTGAAATTAACATTCATCCTCTCTAGACTAGACAACCAACCTGGGTATTACACAATTCTCATTATTTTCAATATCAATACTTGGTGTTGTTAACAATGGATAGAGCTAGCTAATGGCATGTTCTTTAGCACATTGGGAAAAGTGTTAGGATTGAATGGTTGCATTGTTAATGCAAAAATAAATTGTCTTTTCAATAAGAACTTTTGATGTCTTTTTGAGGAAGGAATGGAACACAAGGAACCTTTCCTTCTTGTTCCTTTTGTTTCTTAATTTCCAAAAGAGGTTAAAAGAGAAAAGTAGGTTTTTCAAAGTTGAGTTTCTTTCCTATTAGGTAAGAAATATAAGTAAGGGCAAGAAATATAACTTTCTCTATCCCACTTTTAATTCACAACGAATTTATGAAATTTTAGTGACAGAGCTAGTTTAGGTGGGACGGGCTATAATTGTAGGTCGTACAAAAAGACAATTTCAAACTGAAAATTTATACATCAATTCTAAATTGTAATTTTTTTAAAATAAGCATTTCACAAGTTGTAATGTTTCAAAATGTCCTTATGGATTCTAAGATATCGAAAGAGAAACAAATTTCATTATTTTTTTCAATGTCTTTTGGAATATTTGTGTCCTTTAAAACAAAAAAAATGAATCTTTTGTCTTTCCAATTTCATACAAATGTAAATATGTGTTATTTCATTTGAATATGTTGAGATTATTTCAAAAGATTAACATGTTTTTTTCTCTTTAAAATTAAGCTAGTTTTTTTTATAAAAATTTCTCCCTTAAATACTTAATTCAAAGATTTAATTCTCACTTACTTAGCTGATTTAATGTTTATTCATCCTAATTGTTTCCAAAATTTTGATGAATTAAAAATAGGGATGGCTGATTAAATCTCCCCTTAGATGATAATCAGGTAGTCTTTTGTACAATTTGAATCTTATATATATCTGAAAATAACAAAATGTAAACCTTTTTATTTTTGTCATTTCATTATCATTGGTAGCGTGTGGCAGCATGAAGCCCAAGTTTATAATTTGATATGGAAATCCCATACCACTATTCATATTCATGTACCCCTAATATGAATTCCAAAAAAGTCAATACTAATATCATATGCATATCTAGTGTGTTTTTAAAACAATTGTACCCTACTTGTATACTTCCAAGTCATTCCTACATTGATGTTCATATCAAACTAATATGAATAACGATGACATCCTTCATATGATTATCAATTTGGGTATTGAAAAATACATATATGGATACAACACTAGTAGATTCCTAAAAAAGAACCCTAAAGATTTTAAATATAGGGACCTGACTAGACTCTTGAAAATATGATGCCCAACCAACATTAATCAAGACTTGGGGATTGGGACCTTTTCTTAAAGTGCTAAATCTTCATTGTTGTCAAGTCCTTTGTCTACTCCTCTCATAATGTACAAGCATGGAAGTCAAAGCCTCTAACATCATTTCACAATATATATTACACATGGTAAGGACTATGGACCAACATTAGGCAAGTATATGGTTTATCAAACCCAATATGGGAATGGCATAAAACATTTTACAAAAATTAATACCAAAATGGTATGGATATTATACATTTTGTCAACTTCACATACCACTAGGATGTGAATAGAACAAAAATTTACAATTTTTATATAGTGGTATGAATATAAGCCACCATTCAGACTTGATGGTAACTCAATGGTAAGCAATGTTAAAAAAAATTTAAATTTTGGTGCATTCACATATGCAATGTTACTTAGCATTTGTGGTGACATGGCAATGACATGGTGCCTATGTGGAAACCTATGTGGCACTAATGTTAAGTTGATGTTAAGGAATTGAATGTTAGTTAACATTAAATTTAAACTAAAACTCATATTTTAGAATTCTTTTGTAATGTTAAGCAACCCCACAAAAAAAAGGCCATAACTCAATGTTAGCGAGCACAAGATACAAGAGGTGGGGGGGGGGAGACTAGATCCCACCTCCTTCCCACTTTCCCACCCACATAAAATATTTCCCCCCTACCCTTCTTTCCCCTATACATAGTGTTCAAAAAAAGAATCTATAGTTCTTTCGAAGTAAAAACTAAAAAACCTAGAGATAAAAATAAGGAGGTGAGGTGCACAATTGCAATTAACAACTTCCATAGGAACTCCAAGAGATGAAATGCACAACAACCAACAACTTCAAAAGCTCAAAGAGATGAGCCGAGTTGTGCAACCAACAATTTGAAACAACACATGAGTTCAAAAAAATGAGACACACAACAACAACCAACAATGTTAAAAGCTCGAAAAGGTGAGGTGCACAACAAAGAAGAGAAAAAAACAATTCCAAAAGAAAAAATAAAAATAAGGAAAAAAATAAAATGGCAATGGAACTTTGCCAAAAGAAGAAGATGATGGCAACTTTTTAAGTTTTTGTCTTTTTAGTATGAATGGCCAAAAAAATAGGTATCAAAAGGAGGGGTGCCATGTAACACTAATTCTAATATGAATGGTCATTTTTTTTGGTTTTATTAGAAATTTGATTATTAACATTAAAATAAAAAAATGAAAATTGATTAATAGCTATATTATTGTTAAAGGGTTTTTAACAATTTCTTTTAACACATTACAACAAAACCATGTCCTTTTCACTAGTGAAATTTAACTAACATGATTGTACAATCAATTTTTTTAAACCACATAACTAACCATGTCCATTTTGAGACAAAAGTAACATTGTTGATTATAATTAATTTGAATTTCATTTTAATCAAAACAAACATTGTAATTTCATGTGGACTTTATGTAATGGTTACATGTAATCAACCTACTAATAATGTGACTAAAATTATTCAATTAATTTACACGTGTAATCAAAGTGATATATATATGATGAAAATCAACCATTTATTTAACATGTGTACAAATTTGACTAAAGTTAATCACTTTGATTACACATGTATTATTAAAATAGGTTAATTTCATTCAAAAAAAAAAAAAACATACATCACAAACTTCATAGGTCACAATTTGGTAATAATAGTTGTGCAAAATTTGTTTTTCATAAGTTCGTATGGAATAGACATGGATGTCATTCATCTATTTGTAAAATTTGAATATTGATGTCATGTGCATTGTTTAAACACAATTGTCATATGCTTATTCATATTGTTTAAACACGAATGTTATGTGTCTATTCGTATTGTTTACACACGATAGTTGTGTACATGACTTCCATGTTTAAATAATGCATGACATTCATGTATAAACAATACGAACCCATGAAATAACAAATTTCTCACAAATTTGGAATGAACCCATGAAACCTATAAATTTGTGATGTATAGACACCTTTCACCTTCAAATTTCATATATTTCTCATTACTTGTCCATTTTCAATGATTTAAAAAACTCCAAATGTATTATCTTAAGCTTCACAAACTTTCTTTAAAGTGTAAAAACAAAAAACAAAATTAGAAAAAGTTTATAGTAAAAAATGCAAGCTAGATTAACATGTAGTCAATTTCTACAAATCACCTCCTTCACTTTCAATAAGCATAACTTGTTCATTCCTTTATGAAATTTAGAATTTTTTTCACCTTTGGATTTTTCAAAAGGAAAATTACAAAATGCTTTTAAACATGAAAGCAATGGAACAATATATGAAGAACTAAAATTCAAAAAAGGGAATTCAATTTTTAAATCATTAATTTGTGCTTAAATCACCCCACTTCATTTTCAATGAACATATCTTTCTCATTTATTTATCAAATTAAGAAATTTTTATAATATTGGATGCACCAAATGGAGAATTACAAAATGTTTTTGAATGTTAAAGGTAATGGAACAATGTACAAAGAATTTAAACTCAAAAATACAAACTGAACTATTATGTTTAATTTTTACAAATCACCCTCTTCATTTTCAAAAGGGCATAACTTGCTCATTTTTTCAACGACTTGAATATTATTTGTACCATTGGCTGCACTATGTGGAGAATTACAAATTTTTTTGGAAGCTCAAAAGTAATAAAATAATGTACAAAAAGTTGTAAATTTTATTCTTAAGTGTTTGGTGGTAGGTTTAATAAACTAAAAACTTTGTGTGATCAAGTTATTTTTTGAAAAAATATCCCACATTGTTTGGTCATCAATCTCATTTTGAAAAGTATATAACCAAGGGCTTTAACCCTCAAAGTCACATCTTAAAATGTTTAAGTTTTCTAGGTTGAACCTATTACAATGTTTAACTTCTAGAAAAAAAATTGAATTAAAAGAATATTTGATTTGAATATAAGCCAAAAGGGAATTGATACATTGAAAATATTTTTAAAATAAAAATAAAAAATAAATGAAAATATTTTGTAAATTATAATTATTGTATAAAATAATCATATTTAATCACATATTTAGTCACAATGAACATGCCATGCCATTACATTCATTCACATAATTAGACAAAATGGATTTGCCACATCATTGATTCAGTCACATAATTTGTTGGAATGGACATGCCACATCATCAATTTAGTAACATTGTTTGTTAAATGGACATGACCCATCATCAATTTAGTCATACAATTTATTAAAATGGACATGCCACATCATTAATTTAGTCACATAGTTAGTCATATTGGACATGCCATTGTGGCACTGTGCTAATGTTTAATCATCTTATATTTGTCCATTTTATTAGCACTTATTTGTTTTAAATGATTAATCTTTTTTAACTTGTCTCAAAATTGTTCCAAGTCTGTTTTGACAAAAAATCCAATGTAAAAAGGATTACAAAATGGACAAGTTATGTAGTAGTGACACTATATTTAAATGATGCTTAAGAACAACTTACAATTCAATGTATTTGGAGCAATATCACTATATAACACATCCAATTTAAATGCTAAAAGACAACCCCTTTGCATCAACACAAAGTAACCATGGTGCAATATGCAATGAGGGACCATATGAATGGCACATCTAGGGCAATCATAATGGCCAACAAATCCATAGCAAACAATGGCAAGCCAATTAGTGTGATTGACCAATAAAAAATAGTCACTTAATTTTTCAATGTTAAAAGACATTCATCATATCTTGTGCGCTTTTGCTAAGCATGATCCCTTTTCACTATTTGTGAGGTTAATTTCATCCAACATTTGTAGTAAGGCCAAATGTAGTGAATCCTTGGTGATACTCCAAGTAGTGAACTACCCATATTAGCAAATAATGAATGTGGATATTAATGTTATGTGTAAAATATCTTATATTTTCAAGTGTTCTTCATTTTACCTTCCAAGTCAACTACAAAAAATAACAATTTCAAACCAAATAAATAATGATTAATAATGTTAAAATTGACCACACATTTGCTTGTTCATGGGGCCATGATTTGAAACATGCCTACTTTAAGCTACATGGAATTAAGTGGGTAAACTAATCATGATCTATGTATGAAGAGCTCACAATTTTTGAAGAGTAATCTTTGTGTAAAACCATAGGCTTTTAAATCATTGGGAAATTAATTGGAAAGTTGCAATGGTTGTTAATATTGCTATTCATTCTTTTGATATGCATATGCCAACTGCACATGTTAAGCCTGAAAGGGTTGAAAACTGATAAATCTCTTAATGTACCAATTTGGTTTTTTTTTTTTCTTAAGCACAATAGCAGACCCAACTTGACAAGCTGTTGGCACCCCCAATCAAGCTCATTGGTAGAAGGCCAGGAGGAGTTTCACCTACACACCAATGAGTTTAAACCCAGGACCTTTGGGGGTCTTAGGGTCCCAAAAGGGGCTATACCAGTGAGCCATCAACTCTAGGGTAATGTACTAACTTTGGCACAAATCCCATTGAATTTATCTGTCCCCATTTGAAGAATGCACGAGTAGTTCAGAGCCTAAATTTTCAAAGCCTTTCAAATGCAAAGAGTTCTAGATAATATACATATTTTCAATAGTACAAATAAGAACCTCTCCAAAATTTGGATTTAAAACTCAGCTGAAATCGAATGAAGAGTTTACCTGATATGGTTATAGCGATTCAGATCTGACAAAATAAAGTTTATCATGAATAAGGAAAAGAGAAACCAACAAATAGGAAAAAAAAAGAATGGAGAAGACTGAGGAAGCACTTTGAACAACAGTCGTGCATGGTGCAAAAACTTTTAACAGCAACATGCACAAGACCATGTAAATGACCAGCAACCATAACATCTCCCATTGGCTTCATCAACTCCCAACAGTAGGTGGAGTACTGTTGGACTTCACTCTCATACATAAACTAACATGTACTAATTTCAGTCACAAGACTGCTCCCAATAGTAAGATCTAGCCATGGCACTGACTAGGTCAACAAAAGTAAAAGAGACTTAGAAAACCCAAGGAATCAAAGGAGAAAGATGCATACAAAATGAGAGAAAGTAAATAAACCCAACAAGGAATGAGGAACAAAATAAAGAGAAACAAGACACAAAATAGATGATCTTTTGAGCAGAAGAGATCCTAAGAATATACACAATTAGACAACTTACAAAGAAGATTACATGTGCAAAATGCACACAACATAACTACCCCCTCCCCTACTACCTACCTTTACCTATAATGGTGAGAGCTTGGACATTTCACAGCAGTGTTAAATCCTTCTCCCACAAATAATTGGGAAAAACATATTGAAATGTAGGCCAGTGAAATCAAGTGTGACCCAGATAGAGCTTCATAGACCATGGCATTATATACATCCAGGCTTGTTTTATTTAGTGCAATTGGAATACGGATATAATAACAACATTGCACTGCAAGTGATAGATGCAATAGGCAAAAGGAACACTTGCAGGAAGACAAATTGTAGCTGAACGTAACATTGAATTTCAATCAAGCAAGTGTAACATAACTTTATGGGAAAAGATTTCATTGGAGGATGTGAAAACAAAAACTGACACAGAAATAAGAAAAACTTCCAACTCCAGTTGGGAGTCTTGAAGATGTTGGATTTGGAGAAGGTGAAAGAATTAATGGGTCTATGCCTGAAATGAACTCTACAAGCATTTCTGACACTACAAGAAGGATTGGATTTTATCATGGCAGATTTTTTATGACATTTGGGTAGTACATACATACCAGTTGAGATGCAAATCTCCAAAACTGTGAGAAAATTAGTGTGATCCAACTAAATTTTGTGGTGTTGTCAGGGGGCTAGAAATTGCAACTCATTCCTTAGCACTTAATGTAGCAATGAGAAACCTGACCCTTGTTTGTAGTGACA
>Ga0116231_10007019_pt1 | contig 20992 bp, 18 predicted proteins | sample S1TSphgellanicum_2_FD_89695 | JGI IMG/M metagenome (GOLD analysis project Ga0116231, IMG submission 89695) | Host-associated microbial communities from peat moss isolated from Minnesota, USA - S1T2_Fd - Sphagnum magellanicum MG | ecosystem: Host-associated > Plants > Peat moss > Unclassified...
CAAAAAAAAAAAAAAAAACAAAATCATAATCATAATGACATGAAAAACAACGTACAAACGAGACCACTACACAATTTGGAGAGAATAATCCGAATTGACAAAAAAACCCAAAATCTAAACTTATTGGAATGAAAATAAACATAATTAAAATGACAAATGCAAAACAAGATCATTATGCAATGAAGAGAACCCAAACTAAAACTCAAAGTAGAATGATTAGAAAATTACCTTAGTCTTTTTTTTTAAATTATTCTTCAACTAAAGCCTTTTCATATGTGGCAAGGCGACTTCTCTTTTGAATTCTTCAAAAATGATTGTTTGCATTGTGCAGTTATGAACTTTATTATCAAATCGATCATACCTATAGAAACAAAGAAAAACCAACAAAATTAAAAGAAACACAAAGGAACAAAATAAATTCAACAAAAAGAAAAGCTTACTTGAAAAAGATTTTTGAACTTAATGACCATATATTTTCATGTTATATTTCACATTCATTAGGTGTTATGACTAACATCCTTAACATTATGGCTAGCATCGTCATTAGCATCATGGATGAAAATCATTTGTGAACATCTTCTGTCCATTGTACATGCATAATGTAGTTAAGATGGTCTCCAAGAAGGTTCCTTGAGATTTTTAAAAAGATATTTGTAAATATTTTGAGATGTTTTCCTTCGATTAAAACTCATAACATTAATAGATAGAAGTAATCTCCTCACATTACTTTTAATCTATTCAACACCAATTTAAGCTATAATTTTGCACCGTAATTTCATTCTTTTCATGTTTTCATAAACTTCATCATAGTAAAATCATGATGAATTTACGTATTGTGCATTTTGAGTTCTTGTTTTCAATTTTCATGTTTGTGTTTGGACTTCAAAATTAGTTTATTTTTATCATGGCCTATTTGTGTCCCTTGGAATTCCTTTTGATTTAGTTGTTTTCATGCTTGTGACATTAAAACATTTATCATTCAAGTGATGTTATACCTTTATTAACTTTGTTACTTTTTTTTTTTCTCTCAACAAGTTGCAACATCTTCAATAAAATGCTTAGAAATGAGGTGAAAGGATGTTTTTTTTCCAATAGACATTTTTGTATACCACAACTCATCATGCTTCATCAAAAAGAAGAGAAGGCAAGTACATGCATTTGTCCATTTTTAGGGTGATGTAATATTAAAGTTTTAAATGTATGGGCATTAAAAGAAATCTTGTCATATGCAATTAATCACTTTGTAATTGTGTGCAATTAGTTGTCATTTGCAACTAAATCCATCACATTTGTAATTACAAAATTGGCACTATCTAACTTTTGTTTTAAATGGTCATGGATGCAACTAACATGTAACTAATGGTGTCCAACATGGACACGTGTCATAAAAACAATGGTTTAAACTAATAAATATTTAAATCAATATACCCAATATATACACCTAGGCTAATATATTGTTTATGTTACCTAGACCTACATTAATGTACCTAACCTAGGTTAGTATAACAAAGGTGGTAGAAGTTAAACCCAAACTAGAATAAATTTTTAATATTATCCATTTTGAGTGAATTAATAATTAATAATTTTAACTACTAACCTAGGTTAGTAATTAAAATAAATGAAACTTGGATTGAACTATTAATTAATTAATTAATTAATCATTAGTTATTAGTTCATTCCAAATGTCATTTATTGTTCAATATTTCTAATGTTATAGTGCATTACTTATATACTTTACAAACTTGAAAAACAAAACAAGAAATATGGGATTCTCTTATAAAGTTAAAATAGCATTTGCCATCAATTTTCATACATTCATAAATTAAAGTTATGACCATTTTTTCATTTTCATACATTTTTGAGACATGTTTAATTTTTTATACATATTCTTTCCCTTTGTGGTGTGATTGCAGACTTTGTACAACTTAGGTGTATATTAGCATTCAATATTATTAAATAAATAAAAATATTTGTATACCAAATGTGGGTAATGTGTTCATTTTCCAATCATGAATTATAAGTAGGTATAAGAAATAGGGAGATTACATTCAATCTCAAAATAATTATATATGTATATAACAAAACAAAATTATTGTAAACCCCCTCCATGTTATATTTATGGTATTGCATTCCTTTTTACCATTCACCCTTGTAACCATAATTTCCAAGAAAATGAAAATATTACATGTTGCAAATTGTTTTTTGTTTAAACACAACTTATATGGTGGTTGATAATTTGTGGATGTACCTTTGATGCAAGTATTGCAATGTGCTTTTGGGCACCTATTGAAATACTCAAGCATTCAATGTTCACATTATAGGTAATACCATTGAAGGATAAAAGGGTCAATGATAACAAGGCTTTTACAAGACTAGTGTTGTTTGGGAGTGGCATCAAACACTCCCATTGCCCCTTATAGTCTAATGATGAATTAACTTACCAACACTAAAATGGTAAATAAGACCATTGTAGATGGGTGGTAGGTAGGTAAGTGAGGGTTACATACATGCGTAATATTTAATTTTTTGTGCAATACCATCATTTTTGTGTGGTGACACCCCTTAAATGGTGAATAGGTAAATAGGTGCAAATAGATTGTTTCAAATAGGTAGGTAGGTAGGCAAGTCACTATGTATGTTAAGGCGATTGGCCTATTGGTTGGTAGGTAGGGTGGTTAGTAGGAGTAAAAATGATGTTAGTAGGTAGGTGTGCTATGAAAAATATGATTTTTTTGGAAAAAAAGAAATACAAGTAAGTAAATCAATAAATAAATTAGTTATGTTAACTTGGGCTAGTTAGTTGGGGGACGAGGACCCAATGAATAAAAAAAAATCCTTGTCTAGCCAACATTCATCCCAAATGGTGCATTTGTGGGTGTTGGTTCACTATGATTTTTCATGATTTGGAATAGATTCATGATTTTGTATATTACATATATAATCATTGTCATTTAATATTTCCAATATTGTCATCTAATAATCCATGATTAAATACATCTAATAATTCCATGACTATCTTCCAATGGTTTATTATATAATTCAACTATCATGTATGTTACAATTGATGAAACACTATGTGCATATTTTTCCAAGGTTATTCATTTCAAGATCTATATAGCAAAAGTAAATTAATGTGTCTAATTAAGTTGTGTAAATGTACCTATTTCCTTTTATTGAACCACCTACCCACCTTTTCGGATATGAATTTTTTTTATTGAAATTGAAGGCTATTTGTAAAAGTCAAGAACTTCCCAACACTAACAATAACCCACCTTCTTTTAGAAGCAACATGCACCTCAATGAAACACAAATGTTATTCATATTATTTTTTCATAAACATAATTACATTATGAAACATTAAACAATTTCTACACAAAAGAAGGTTTGGTAACAAATCCTTCAAAGAATCATTTAAACATTTCATTAAATTTTTCAAACAATAGTTCACCCAATAACATTTGACAACAATTTTGCAACCAATCTTCCTTCGAGCAAAGCTTTGACAACAAATCCTTGGAACAAATTTTGACTTAAAACTTAATAATCCCAAATATGTTGGAAATGAATCAATGAACATCTTTTTGATACATGTTTAACCACTATGTTTGGGTAAGCATAGTTTATATTTAAAGATTGCACCCAATTATAGACCTACCAATGTTGGGTGTTAATCACCAAAACTTGAGCTTAATTGTTTCATAACATAATCAACACAATAAAAAAAACAATATGGCTGATCCAATGTTCAAATGTTGGAGGGAGTGACTATGAATTTGTTGAAGGCTACAAATAATTTTAAATATCAATGGTTTCTCAATATGATTGTAAATGAAATTTCAAACTTCCATAATTTTCTTTTTGAATCCATATGATGTTTGATTTCTAAACCATTAAATACATACAAATCATCTTTTGTGGGAGCATTTCGCATGGCACTATAATACAAGGACAATGACACACCTTTAAAGACTTGCCACAAGATATTGGGATAATGTCTTTGATAAAATGTGTTGTGGAAGACCTTTAAGGCCTAGGCACGCTATGTAGCTCCATGCATTCGGAACAAGAGGATTATGCAAGGGTTAAAGGATGGGATTAAGATGATATTTTCAAGTTGAATTCACAAACATAACAAACTATGTAAACCAAAAAAACAATGTGGTTAATGCATCTAAAATCAAAATGATGGATGAATGAGTTAAATGTTAACACAAACTAATAACATTCATCATAATTTGAACTTGAGTGGAATCATCATTATCCTCCCTATGCAACTCCCTACATGGATTATATTGAAATGGTCATTTTCCTCAAGATTCCCAAATGGAAATCCCAAAATGGGTCATTGTTTGCTTTGATTTTTAAAGCATCATAGCTACTTTAAATGATCTTTAAATTCAACAATTTAAGGATTAGTTTTGTACCCCTTGGAAATATATTTTCAACATGGTATTAAACTTCTTAATTATAATTGATTTTCTCCTTTAAATCTCATTTAAGTGGTTGAAAGTAAATTTAGCAATGATTCTCAACCCTTCAAATGGTCATGACTTATGATACCAATTTTTATTGAAAGAATGTGATCTCATTAAAGTTATCCACAAAGTTTTTTTTGGGACCACCCCCATTCTAACCTTTGTTTTAATTTCATCCCTTACTTTCGGTTATTTGTAAAATCCCCATAACTAGGAATGAAATAATGAAATCGAAGACCAATGATATAAATTGGGGATAGAAAAGAATTTGAAATTGTTTTAAAACTTTTTTTTTGGAGGTTTCTATCTAAAAAAACTTTTAGGGTTTGCATTTTTTGGGCATATTTTTGTTGTTTTCACTACAAAATTACATTGAAATTTGCTCTATGGACTACATAAGATGACTTTTAATGTTTTTTTTGCATGGAACTATATAAGCAAACCTTTTTAACTTTGTGCTTTTAAGGTTATTCATATCACAACATTTTCACTTGTGAAAGTTCTTTTGATTTTGGATTGTCCTTTTAACTGTTTTTTGTTTTTTGTTTTTTTATAAAGGCTTTAAAATTTTTCTTATCATTCTAGGGTTTTTTGGAAAGCTTTTGTATGGGCTTTTATTGGGCTTTTTGAAAGGTATCTTCTTGTGCTCCATGGTTTTTTCTAGCAATGATGTTTTATCAAACATGGGTGATTTGGATTTTTTTTAAAAAAGTAATGACAAGGAGATTTTTTAGAGGACTTGTATGTAACATCATCATGTTTACAACAATAGTCACAAATGTTAACATGTTCAAGTTCATTGAAAAAAAAATGAAAAATTTAAAATTTTGATTATTTTTATCCAACATAATCATAATATCAAATAGTGCCACATTCAAACATATTTATGGAAAAAAAAGCATAAAATCCGAATATAATTAATTTTTTATTTAACATAATCGTAGTGTCACATAATGTCATTCAAATAAGTTTTTGGGGGAAAAAATGAAAATTTTCCAAATTTGATTGTTTTTTATCTAGTATATTCATAATGTCACATTTAATGATTTTTTTAAAAAATTAATGAAAATTTTCCAAATTGATTATTTTTTATCTAGCATAGTCATAGTGTCACATAGTTTCACATTCAATTTATTTTTATTTTTTCCAAATGCATTTGTTTTAGTTTCAATAGAGGTTTATGAACTCAAAGTAAGTGTAATTAAACTTTCAAATTTTGGAATAGTCCTAATTAATAAAGGTTTACATAGGTGAATAAACTTGAAATAAACATGAATCAAGTCCAAACAAATTCTAATGACCCAAAACAAAGGTGAATAAGGTTTAAACAAACTTAAATCAAGTCGAAACAACCCTTAAGGACTTGAAACAAAAATTAATAAAATAATTAATAAATTGTTTAATAATTAAACAATCTTGAATGAAGTCCAAATAGACTTTAATGAATCTAAAAAAATGAATAAGGCTTAAACAAATTTGAATTAAATATAAAAAAGGTGAATTAAATCAAAGCAAACCTAAATTAAGTCCAAATTAAAGTGATTTGGGTAAAAAAAACCCCTTTAAAGGATGAAATGGAGTTGTCCAATAAAAGATAGACCTTAATTCAATAATGTTTTGGAGGTGCCAAAATTCACAAAAACCTTCAAGAGGATGCAATTGAACCACCAAATAAAATATTGACCTTAATTCAATGTTTCAAAGGTGCCAAGATTCATAAAACTTTCAAAAAATGGAATTGAACTACCAAGGAAAAGATAAAATCTCATTAGATGTTGCAAAAATGCCAAGAATCACAAAAACATTTAACATTTTGGAATTAAGTTCATAAGTAAAGGACAAACCTTCATTAAAGTTTTAGAAATGCTAATAATGATAAAAACATTCAAAAGGATGAAATGGAGTTGCCAAATAAAGGATAACCCTAATTTTTAGTTTTAGAAGTTCCAAGAATTAAAAAAACCTTCATGAGAGTGATTGTTGGAAACTTGATCCTCATCTTCTAATGGAGAAGGGTGGGCATTTATTCTTCTTGCTCTATATGACACTATTTTTCCACACTCCACACACCATTTTTTTTGTTCTTCCTTGGAGTTTGAAGCTAATGAAAGCTTTTAAAACTTTTCACCAAGATGTCATAAAGCTTTCATTTATCCTATTTACACATTTCCATGCTATGATGCCTTTGTGCTTGCATAAAAGAAGGAAAATTTTGAGTAGAAAAAAAACTTGCACAAAGAAAAAAAAACTTGTCAAAGAAAGTTCACACTATCTCCTTCACATACACACAACAAAGAAGTGGAATAGGGGACCAAACTAGTTTTTGCTCCAAATTTGGTGCATAAACTAGTTTCATCTTTTGTTATCTTTGTAAAATTTTCATTCCACATTACAAGTTTGATATTCAATTATGCTAAAAGTAACTAACCTTGCCTTCAAACTATGGGACTTGGTAGATAATTTTGTTGTATTGTAGTATATTTCAAGACCTTTTCAACGTGGTTTAAAGATAACCCAACTTGGAAAAGGTTTACTCCTCAAACCTTAGCTTGATCCAAAGATTTGAAACACCCTAGGATTCTCAAATCCCAAAGTGGGACAACTAAAAAGTTTTGGGAATGCTTCCTTTTGAACATCACACATTTAAATTTCCCGTGGGAGTTTGTTTACATTCTTTTGCATTTGCTTCACTCCTTGACCCTTTCTGTGGCCCAATTTTAAAAGAAACCTTGTGTATTCTTTTATTTTAAAAAATATATTTTCTTGGACCCATCTTAATAGTTGGTTAGGCATTCATGTTAAAGTTATGACATGTAGCCTTTGAGACTAGCCATAAAATAATTCACAACACTCTAACTCATTTGGCATTTAACCTCACAAGTTTACACATGTGAAACTATTATTTGAGGGATTCATATTTTAAAAATATATATAACAAAAATTTAATAATAAGCCAAAAATCCAAAGTGTCAATATAGGCTTCATGATTGATTCCAAAACTTGTAATGAACAAAAAAATTAATTACATAACTTTGAAATGTATTATACAATTTATTATGTGTTAAATTATTATATGATGTAAGACATGAAGTGGATATGCTTCATAGGTTTTCTAATTAAAATGAACTGATGAAATTAGAATGATCGATATAATTCAAAACTAGTTTATGGGGGATTTTAAGGGCTTGAAAATGGTTAGGTTTTAATCTAAATTTGAACTTGGACTTTGTATGTGAGGAACGCATACATTTTTGACATATATATTTTTAATATTCTTGATTTTGGTTTTAGGAAAATAGATCTTCGAGTTTTTTTTCCTTTGCAATTGCATAATTTTTCCATTGATTATTTGTTGATACATGCTTGACTTTATTTTTTAATGAATTATGAAATAAAGTGATATTTTACTAGTCTACAACATATGTGTTGTGGGACATTAATTTCATATAATTTGTTATTTGTCATTAGAACCTAATTCAATGTGAGCATGATTTTGATTTTTTTGCATTTGGGAAACTTTATTCTTATGGTTTGACTTTAGAATCTTATTTTCCATGTTTCAAGAAAATTCACTTGCAAAATCATAAAAATCCAAGTTTAAAAACACATAAACTATTAGCTTGTTCATCCTTTTGGGTGTGCATGTTTTCATATGTATGACTCTGTTAACTTTGATAAGGTTCAACATCAACCTTGTAGTGCATGACAAGCCTCCTATTAAAATATCATATAAGTTTGTGGTTTTAAGAATTCAAAAACGTTACTTATGCCAAAGTAATGTTTTGAAATTATGAAAAACCTTGTAATATTCGAAAAGTAGCATACCAAACCAACATTGGTAGATTCCCACTAGATTAAAAATTGCACGGTATTCAATCTTGGGAATGATTTTTTAAGCTAAAATAACTCTTCAAACGTCTCCGTAAAGTTACCCTGTCTTCACCCTGTCTTTGGGCCTGCTTTCACCCCCTATCCACTCTTTCAGTGGTATCCACAACGCAAAGAAATTTTAGTAAATCTCAGTATGAAATGCTGAAACTTGGCATTTAATGCACAAGGTTCGAGACTAATTAAAGTAATTGTACAGGTAGGAGCAGTGAAAATATATGTAACAGCAGTGGAGGCGCTCAGGAAAAATGAAAGACCGGGGGGAGGGGGGAGGGGTGTAACTCAGTTTACCACCAAAATTTGTAGAAAACTAGTTTAGGTCCCATTTATTTTGCTTTGTAAAACTTTCATTCCCAGTTACACGTTTGATGCCATATTATGAGGAAATTGGCCAATCTCGCCCCCTGATCGCGAGGATTTACAGATAACTCTCTTGTGTGAAACCTGGATTCACTTTTGTCAACCCCCGCATGCACCCAGGAATAGATATACCATTGCCATGTGAGCTAAATGACAACTGCCATGTCTTGATAGTGTTTTTTAAAAATTGGGTCATGCCGTTAGGCAAGGATTTATGAATTCACAATAATGGACTATCAATTATTTGCTTGAAGGATGTGTGTTCATGAATGAACCAATTTTGAGTTGAGTTGAAGTTTTAGACAATTATGTGGTTGATCGATCTGTGTTTTTAAATGAACCCATCTTGAGTTGAGAGTTGTTGTCTTGTTAGACTATGATTTGCTTGAAGGATGTGTGTTTATAAATCAACCCAGCTTGAGTTGAGTTAGAAGTCTTATAGACTATTATGTGCTTGATGGGTTTGCGTTTATAAATCGTTTCATTTTGACTTGAGTTGAAGTCTCTTAGACTAGTATTTGCTTGATGGATTTGTGTTTATAAATGAGCCCATTTTGAGTTGATTTGATTGAATTTGAGTTGGAGTTGAGCTGAGTTTGGTGGAGGTGTTGCTTTGTGAGAATCCATTTTGGATTAGGTTGAGAGATTTTGGACTCTGAGAGAGAGAGAGAGAGAGGATGGAAGGAATTGGGTGTGTGTGTTTTTAGTGGGAATTGTGGAGGAATTTGGTAGTGTCTTTTTTCCTTTTATGAAGGTGTTTAAAAATTAGGGTTTTGAGTGCGGTGAAGAGATTGGGGTTCGGGGGGAGGGAAGAGAGAAGATGGTCATGAGAAGAGTTGGGAAATATGAAGTGGGACGTACCATTGGGGAAGGCACTTTTGCCAAGGTGAAATTTGCACAGAACACAGAAACAGGGGAGAGTGTAGCCATGAAGGTGTTGGACAAGGAGACAATCCTCAAACATAAAATGGTGGATCAGGTACAGTTTCAATCTCCAAATGGAACTTTTCTCGTGTTGGAATTTTCTAATTTTAGGGTTTAAGTTTGTGATGAATTTGTGACCAAGGTTGTGGGTATTTACGTTGTGGCATTTTATGTGTGTGTGGTGATGCCTTGGAACTTCTCTCACAAGTTCCGAATTTTAGGGTTTAATTTTGTAATGATTTTGTGACTGAGGTTGTGGGTATGAATGTTGTGGCATTTTGAGTATGTGTGTGTGTGGTGATGCTTTGGAACATCTCTCACAGTTTCCAATTTTAGGGGTTAAGTTTTTGGTGATTTTGTGATGAAGGTTGCAGGTACTAATTTTGTGACATTTTGTGTATGTATATGGTGATGCCTTTTTTACCTCCTCTATTATTACAGATCAAGAGGGAAATATGCATTATGAAGCTTGTGAGACATCCCAATGTGGTTTGCTTGCATGAGGTATGTGTGCACATGCTGCCGAAACCTTCATCTTGAATTTGCATAGAAGCAAAAGATGCTAGGATCACATTGTTTGATTGTTGGTGATACGCACATGCCAAAACTTTCATGTCAAATTTGCATAGGAACAAAGGTGCCGGGATCAACAATGTTATGTTGCTGGGGCACACATATCAAGACCTTCATCTCAAATTTGCATAGGAGCAAAAAATGCCAGGATCAACAGCGTTTGATAGTCAGCAGAAATTGTACTAACATCATAAATGAATAATTTATGTTGTCTACAGGTGCTTGCAAGTCAGACCAAAATTTATATCATCCTTGAGTTTGTCAAAGGGGGGGAACTTTTTGACAAAATTGTAAAGCTTCAGACTGGACTCATCACTCCTCTGCTGGGTTTTTCTTAATCTGTTAGGGTTAGAGGTGTAACACTTTGATATGTTTGTATGGCAATTTGTTTGAGTTGTTTACAACTGTTCCAAGAAATCAACTAAAGGGTTTTCGACTGCTGATGGGTTTGCAGGTGCATCAAGGCAGATTGAGTGAAATCGAATCACGCAAATACTTTCAGCAGTTAATTGATGCAGTTGATTTTTGTCACAGCAAAGGTGTCTCTCACCGAGATTTGAAGGTACTAAACTTGACATGCTGGACACTGTGGAGAAGAAGCTTAGTGGCCTGTGAGATGTACACTATTGTGAGCTGCATGATGATCATCTTTTCACTGTGTGAAAATATTGGGTGCTTGCAGCCAGAGAATCTTCTTTTGGATTCAACCGGAAATTTGAAGATTTCAGATTTTGGTTTAAGTGCACTTCCACAGCAAGTTAGGGTAAGGCACCCACCTCAACAAAGTGGGAGCATGGGTTTTCGGTTTTTGTTGCAGAGCTGTTCTCTGTGCAGAAACCAGGAAATTCCCATAAACCAGTTCCTTTTTGTCTCTGGTTTTTGTCCAACTGAGATACCTAAGAGTGGGTTTTATCTCTTTCTGCTGCTGTAGGAGGATGGTCTTTTACACACCACTTGTGGCACACCAAACTATGTTGCTCCTGAGGTACGTAAGTGATTTTAGGGACTAAATTTTTCTCTCCCTCGTTCATCACATGCCATTACCCACAATTCAAGGACGGACAATCTTGGATTGCTCTATATCAGTAACCCAGTTCCCAAAGTAACAAGTGGAAAATCATTTGAGTTTTGTTCATGTTGGATTTTCATTCTGCAAGTCACAGCGCAGAGTTTGGGAATAGCTGGAGTTAAGGGTAGTGGTGTACATGGCCAATTTGGTAGGTATGCTTGAGCAGTGTAGGTGTCTGAGGATCTGGGATGGTTGGTCATGGGGCCAGGTCCTTAACGACAAGGGCTATGATGGTGCAGTGGCTGACATCTGGTCTTGCGGAGTCATCCTTTATGTTCTGATGGCTGGATTCCTCCCTTTTGATGAGACTGATCTGCATACACTCTACCGCAAGGTGGGTTCTTTGCTCTATTTTGTCATTCATCATGCTCTATTATGAGTTGCCATGTGCTCAGATTCTCTGAGGTAGATGGTTTTTTTCAAAAGTTGGGAAGCTTGGAAAGTTAAAGAATGTGGGCCCTATGCTTCTGTAGCCAAAGGAAAACCCGAGCGGTGCCCTTTTTCAATCAAGGAGGGTATTTTTTTCATTGTTGGGGGTTGCTGTCTGGTGCTTTTTTCAGATTCAACTGGCTGAGTTTTCATACCCATTTTGGTTCTCATCAGGAGCCAAAGCTTTGATCTCAAAAATTCTGAACCCACGACCAAATATGGTTAGTGATCTGGATGTGACCTGTACACTGATGGTGGTCACTAAGTTTCATTTATTTCCTCAATTTTCAGATTCTAGGAATCCATCTGAATCTGAACCTTCTTTAGATCCTAGGCTGTGAGGGGAATTTCAGGTTTCTTAGCACATACTTGGAGCAAGAGACCACAGTAAGATTCTACCCCTGCTAGGCCAAATGGGTTGTGGTGTTTTAGACACAGAATGCTGTACATGTGAGAGTACTTGTTAGTCCGTAGTGAATTGTGCAGTGGGGATTCTTATGGCTCCACCACAGAAATAGATAATGATGTGTTGCAAACTTGTGCAGCGCATCAATGTGGCAGGGATTCGGAATGATGGCTGGTTCAAGAAGAATTATCTGCCTGTGCGTATGCATGAGGATGAAGATGTTAGTCTTGATGATGTCCAGGCTGTCTTCAGTGACTCTGAGGTTAGCCAGGCCTTCTTCTCATGTCTGTTACAGTTTTGTCTGTATGGCCTGTCAGGAATATGAAAGCTACTTGATCATCTGGTTAAGTTATTTGTGGGTTAAGAGGGGATGCAGGAAATGTATGTCAAAGTACAGAAAGAGGTCAAAGACTCTGGACCATCTATGATGAATGCATTTGAACTGATCAGTCTTTCACAAGGACTCAACCTTTCTGCTTTATTTGACAGACGCCAGGTGAGTTCACAAGTTTTATATAATTTATTGTTCTTCTTTCAATCAGAGGTTGATTTTCAGAACTTGAGAAGTTGTTGGTCATGAGTGGTTGGAGGGATTTGCTTGAGTGGATGTCATCCCAAGAAGAGAAAAGAAAGAGGTTGCATTTTTATCACCAATTCTTTGTGCAGGATCATATCAAGCGCCAAACACGATTCACTTCAAAAAGACCAGCTCAGGATATTATTGCTCGTATTGACACCTCTGCAAAGTCAATGGGTTTTAGTGTTCAAATCCGCAACTACAAGGCATGGATGATTTGAAAATTCCTGTAAATGATTTGATGGGTTGCTGGTTCATTCCTTGAAATTCCGTTCTTTGTAGGCCCAGAACTGATTTCTTTGCAAAAAATAATTTACTGAATCATGGTGCATTTGGATGTGGGTTGAGTCCAACTGCAGGGAGATTTGGTTGTTAGCCATTGACTGGCTTAATGGTTGTGCAGATGAGGCTGGAGGGGCTTAGTGGAAATGCTGGCCAGCTTGCTGTTGCAATTGAGGTGATTACTGCCCAAGCCTGTCATTGTCCTTCAGATCACACTAGTTGTGAATTATATGCTACCTGGAGTTCTAGCCAAACTCATGAATGGGTTGAAATGTGACAGAAACTCAGGGTGTACTGGTTGCCTGAAATTTTAAGCAGATTGTTACATACTTTTATCTACACCCACCATTGGGAGCTGATGAAGTCAGTGGGGAGTAGTGGCAGCTTAGTCACTGCTGCTCCTGATGAAAGGGTGATGGTCTGATGCTTTGTGAGTGACTTCACAAGGTTATGACCTCACTTATATATTCTTGCCTTTGTTATTTTGGTTTGGCTTGAAGTGACAGAATAGTTACTTTGTAGTGTTATTGTGAATTTTCTTTGCATTTGTTGTGGATTGTACGCTGTCCCTGGAGTCTTAATTGTGTATTATGTGGCAGGTATTTGAAGTTGCTCCTGCATTGTTCATGGTTGAGCTACGCAAGGCAGTTGGTGACATGTTGGAATACCACAAGGTATACCCAGCTAGACAACACCGCACTGTTTTCCAGTGCTCTAATAAAGTTGTGTGTACAGTTGATGAATTTGTGGTGGGGTTTTTTCTTTCATGCTGATGCTCTTTTTTTGGACACCTGTGCAGTTTTACAAGAACTTGTGCGCACAGCTGAAGGATATTATCTGGAAATCCGTTGTAGATGAGGAGGATGACAAGGCAATGATGGTAAAGACAGTCAGTATTGGAAACATATTTTAACCCCCTCAACACCACATGTGACCTTTTTGCTGCACTAAACAGCAACAATGCGTTTTGGTAGGATGTTCATGAGGCATGTGCTTCGGATGGTGATATGGGTGCCTGTGTTGTCAGCACACCGGAGTGTCTCGACAGATTGTTGCAGGTATTGAGTAGAGTGTGCCCTGAGTTTTTCATGTACTTGAAATGATTGAACCGTGTCATCCTATGAGGTAAGGAGAAGAAAACAAAGCTTGGGATGTGAATAGATGTCTGTTTTGTTCATAAGATTATGTGTTGGTATAATTACAATCAAACAATCCATTGCTTGGTCTATGGAGTTGTCATTCTGAAGTGAAGAGATTGGGTGGTATACAAATTGAACAATCCCATTGTTTGGTCAACAGAGGTTGTCATTTTGAGAAATTTGGTTGTATTATTACTTGAACAGGATAGAAAACCATTCTTTGAATTTGTTAATTGTTTGATCAAAGGTCATTGTAATTTCTGGACTTTGGCCTCAACCCTAAACCCCTAAACTTTTTTGTTCCTGTGCACATCATTTAGCTTATTAAATGCTTTTTGTTACTTGTATCCTAGAGTCTTTACATTCTCACTATCTCACTAGATGCCATGGGCACATGTATGCATTGCAGAAACCATGATTACCAGCTGTTCTGACCTGATGACAATTCCCTCCATAACTCCAACAAATACTCTGGTTCTAGTACACACGAGGATGATACCAAATGCATACACCAAAATTATACATCATATCTTTCACTGTATACCATAAGTAATTCTTCAAACATAGATCAGACTGAAATTTATACTGACAGCAATATTTTCTATTACCTATTGTAAGCAATTCTTGTAAATAGATCACACTGTAAATCATATTGACACCCCTATTTATGCAGCAGATTCCTCATTACCTTCAATAATGAATTCTTAGTGAGCTTCCACATAGACAGATTGGTACCTTTCTCTTTCACTATTTCAAGCTCTCAACCCTCCCTATCTCAAGGAGGTCAACAAGAACAGCTCAGGTCATCATCTGACTGATCAGAGTGAAGTACATAAATGCCATTTCAGTAAACTTTCTCAAAGCCCCAATGGTTAATCCAATTACCTTATGGCAAGTTGCAGTAGCAGCACAGCACAGCATCTGTGAGGCTGATCTAACCTTATTATAAATAAGGTCATCATCACCTTATTAGAGTTGCTAAGAAAGTTTCAGAACTTCAGATTCATCTCGAACAGCAGTGCCAAGCTGCCATAACTACCATTCACATCATCAGCTCCCAAACATTAGTGTAGGTAAGTGTAAAAATAATTCCCCAAAATTTTGGGCAAACCATCATGCAAAATCTGCATCCAGAATTTTTGTTGCATGCATTTCCAGATGCAACAGGACGATTCTTGAGAGACAAGCTAATCAAAAACTCAATAGCATCCACATTCAAGCTGCAACAAGCTTGTGAGTGTAAGCTTCATTTCATTTTTCACTTGTCCCTGTACAATGTCAAAAGTGGCACAAAGATGTCAACCAGCAAACTGTCATATTTGTTCTCAAGAACAAGAAGGCCTCAGCAGCATATTACCCAAGGATGGGTTGACTACCAGCAGCTGTTCCACTTTCCAATCTGTTGTCAACAGATCTCAATACATACACATGTTCCAATCATCAATTTGATTTACATACAACTGCACAAAAGCTTGAATAAGCATGTAAATATAGTCTATTGGCAAAATTGTGCCAACAAATGTAAGTCTCAGCATCCTGACACATCTTCTGTTTTACTTTCTTGTTTTCCTGAGTTCAATGTACCATATGAAGAATGTTCAGCATTGACCTTCAACTCTGCACAGCGCAACCAACTCCAGGACACAGTCTCAGATTGGGAATATGCATTTGTCACAGCATAGATCCCTGCCTAGATTCAGCCAGAAAGTGGCACGTTATAAAATACATGGAAGTATGTCCTGCTGATGATTGTGTGGGTTTGAGACAAGCACCTTCATCCCAGGGGGACCATCAGTGCGTGGTTCTGTCAGTGCATAGTATGCCAAGAGTTGCCCAGGTTGTCCCTGGGCACCAGGGTACACTTCAACATGCAAATATGGGCGAGACAGGGCCAGAAGTTGCACCCCTGTTTCACTGACTCGGTGGTGGCCTTGCACCCACAGATATTTCAAGGAACTTATTGCCACCACTGCAGTAGCAAAGCCTGCTTCCCCAAATGGACAGTCTCGTACTTCCAGGCGTTCCAGTTGTTGGCATCCATATGCAAGACTGGCAAGACCCATATCACTTTCCCCTGTGCTACCTAAGAGCAGCCACTTGAGATTGCGCCCATACTCTCCAATATGAGCCAGTCCCTGGTCTGTTAGTGCTCCTTGCCGCAGGTAGAGGCAAAATCGAGTTAGGTTCACACAGCCCTTCAGTAATAACTTCACACCATCATCCAGGGGCAAATCTGAAAAATTCTTGACCCTTTCTCCAAGCACAATACGGCAATCTGTGAGGTGCAAACAGCCCTGCCCCACCATAGCAAGTGCAGCATTGGTGATATCACAGACATATAAGGCCAGATATCGCAGCTTTGCACAACCTTGTGCAACAGCAACCACACCACTGTGTGATATATAGCCTGCATCATCATCCTCTACTCGCAAGCGCCTCAGCTCCTTACATGTCTTGCCCAGCACTTTCAAACCCTCATCCCCAAGAACATTAAGTACCTGCCTCCAAGAAACACCTGCCAACATCAGACTTGCCCATACAAATTGGATGAGTAAAAGAGCCTTGCAATCTACAAAACAGTATTATGCATATTATGAGTTGCAGCGAAAACTTCACAACAGCACATTCAGGCATTCAAGGTACCTGTAATGTCAGACCAAAAATGACAATAACAATTGTGGTCATAACCTTGTGAGCACTACTCAGAGTATCTGACCATCACCTTCCTTGTGAATAGCAGTGACTAGCTGCCATGATTTCCCACTCAACTTCATGAGCTCCCAACTGTGGGTGCAGATAAGAACATAATAATCTGCTCAAAATTCCACACAACCAACTACACAAATTTTGATACTGAATTCCTGGAACCAACACAAAACAGTCATGATATTGGGCTAGCACTCGAGACAGCATTAAACCAAAAAGTCAATACAATCCTCATTCAAGCTGCAACAGGCTTGTAAGGGTGAGCTTCATGTCATTTTAGTTTGGCCCCATAAAGCACCACAGCCTAAGGCATAGTGAGCCTTCATCAGCTGAAATTACACGACCGAAGTGATTCTAAGAAAAACTTGGAAATTGTAACAAGCCCAATCACTACTCAAAATTCTCTGGACCTTGAAGAGGCTCAGGTCCTTTGTGATATCTCTATAATTAAAAGAATCTTGACCTAAGAATTTAATATATTTCCACCCCACCACAGGAGGAGACCAAAATGTGTAAAAGGATTAAAAGGAAAACACTCCATGATAGAAGAGAAGTTCAGAATACATGAGAGACCTGCTTTATCAATGGAAAAACATAGAACCAACAATTTCATGAACAATCAAAGGCTTGTAAAAACCTCTGTGCTTTGCAGCAGTGTAATTGGAGAACGCCTTATATGCTGTAATCAGGTGTCAGCAGCAAGCAGGCATTTTGAAAAGCTAAACACCCACAGAGGCAGGCGTTTCACTTTTCAAAATGCTTGCAATACTTATAATTGTAGTTAGCATGACACCTAGTTGACACCTACTGGATATCACAGTAAAAACAATAAAAATTAAAAACAGCATGTTGATTTTTATGCTATGTAATACCCTCAGCCACAGGCATTACTGGAATTAGGCCTGCCTCAGCTCCACCTCACAAGGGCCCATATTCCAGTAATGCTCCCAGCCAAGGACATTACCCTACACCTTTATCATCAGTATGTCCTGCTCAGGGGAAAGAGATGTCTTAAACAAAACATTCAGGAGTGACAACAGAGCTATGCATTCAGAAGGGATTACTCAACCAAGCTTGTAACACCAAATGATGCATACACACCTGCAAGTCTTCCAGTGCAAAGCAGTGACTTAGAAGCTCACAATGGCCTCTACTGCTCAGAAGAGTGAACTTTAAGTCAAGCTTTTTCAGGTGCGCAGCCACAGGTTGAACCATTTGCAACCCAACGTCGAGCATGGCCCACAGACCCGATAAAGACGTCAGATGCTGTGGCAAGTTGATGGATACAGCCATCCCCTTCTTTTCATCCCCTAGATCATTGCAAGACCCTGTCCCGAGCTCCTTGAGAAATGGCACCTTGCTCCAAACCCCATTGAGTTCTGACATATCAATGTCGCTAATTTTAAGGGACACAAGTGACTTGCATCTTCCAGCAAGGAGTGCCAAATCTTCAACTGACACAGAGTCCAAACCCAAAACTGCAAAGTCGAGTGATTCTATAACTGAGTTGTGTTGAGCCAAAGCATGTAACCATTCCCCACCTTCATCAACTACATCACTTTCCTCTAGGCTTAGCACCTTCAAGGACCTGCACACCCACTCACACACAGAAATAAAATAAAACAAAATAAAATTCACTCAAATCATGTCGCAGACTCGTATTTCTTGCACTTGCTCAAATGGATTCATGCCACAGACTCATGTTTCTTGCACTTGTTTCAAATGGATTCATGTCACAGAATTGTATTTGTTGCAGTTGTTCAAAATGGATTCTTGTCACAGACTTATATTTCTTGCACTTGTCCAAATGGATCCATGTGACCGACTTATATTTGTTGCACTTTTTCCCATATGCGGTCATGTGCTGAAAGATCCCCGAAGTCACCATCAGCGCTCACCTGCAGGAGCGGCAGACCGGGATGAGACCCCTTGTGGTGAAACCCGAACACTTGTGCAGATGCAGCACTTGTAGTGAGGCGTTGCACGGAGCGGAAGCCAGCACCTGAAGGTCGGCGTCTCGAACCTCCAACCGCCTCAATTGCAGCGTCTTCAAGCGCTCGTAGGCTCTTGTAAGCTCCTTCAGCCACGGCTCCGCGTATCCTCCCCAATCGTGTACCAGCAGATCGTACTCTGCCGCCCGCGGCTTGCCCTTTAGATTGATACATTCCAGTTGCTTGAACCTTCTGGTGAGCGCCGTAGGTGCCACGGCATACATGTTAGCTATGGTGATATTCTTCCTGGTGTTCCCGTCTACGCGCCGCCACTGCCGACACACCAGAGAAACCGCCGCCCGATCTTGCGGGCTCTCGATCAACTCGAATATCCGGGACAGGTTCTCGTCCGACAGGGCCGCGGAAACCCGCTGCTGCGGCTGCTGTTGGTGAATCTCCTCCTGACGTTTCTTCGAGTCTCGTTCCATATCTCACCTCCCCTTCTCTTCAATCTCTCATTCTAAAAAAAAAAAGGAAAAAGATCCTCTCTGGAAACAAAACCCCGCAATCTTCCAAATGCTCACTCTGAACACATGCAAATACGTTTGAAAATAAGAAGAAAACTCTTGAAAATAGCAAAATCTTCAAGCTCTTCTTCTTCTCATCCTACAAATGCCTCCCTCAAACAGGCCCCGAAGAAAAAGAACAAAACGATTCCTTGTCTCCTCCTCCTCCTCCTCCTCCTCACTGTCGACATATACCCGAAATCCTAGCTGAAAAAACCATGAAACATGAACCTTAATTCAAATCGTCGTCACCTGAAGCAATCCATTCTCCAACAAGCAAACTGCCACTAGGTACTCAAACTCTCATTCTAGACAAGATGATTGAAGAAAGAGAGAGAGAAAGAGTAATGCATGGTCCTGGTGAAAACTCTCAACAAATCTTCAGAGGAAAAATCTTCTTCGGTTTGATCTTGTGTACATGGGGCCCTATTGGACGCCGCGATTGCGTCATCAACGTCTGCTTTTTCTCCTCTCTACACCGTCCTCCTCCTCCGTCTCTCTCTTCTCTCTCTCTCTCTCTGTCTCCAATTTCTTCGTCTTCTCCTTCGTCGTCTGCTTCGTCGTCGACAGCAAAGGCAAACATGCAAAGGAAGCCCAGGAAGCAAGGGAAAAGGAAGGCAGGAAAAAAGGGGGTCAAATAGGTAGGTAGGTATGTAGGTACCTATTTTTAGGCCATTTCACAGGACACAAGGAAGGTTTTTTTTTAAAAAAATTTAAACCCTAATTTGTGGGAGAGGAAGACCTAAACAATGTTTTTTTCTGGGACAAACATTTATCTTTTCTTTTGGGGGGGGGGGGGGGGATTTGAAGAAAACTTGGGAAATTTATTTATTTAAAAAAATAAAAGTGTAGTTTCAACTAATGTAATTTTTGGTAATTATTGGAAAAAATTCGCCAATTTTTTTTATATTACAAAATTGAGAGGATTTTTTTATTAAAAAAAACCCTGGACCTAAACAATTGAGTTAGATTGATAAAATTGAGTTAGAAAATTACAAGGAGGTTTTCTTTTGGAGGAACAAAATTTTTTAAAGAAAACTTGGGAATTTCTTTATTTAAAAAAAATTAGATTCAACTAATGTAATTTGTGGTAATTATTGGAAAAAATAGCCAATTTTTTTATATTACAAAATTGAGAGGAATTTTTTTTAAACCCTGGAGCTAAATAATTGAGTTAGATTAATAAAATTGAGTCAGGAAAAAAAAAAGAGAATAATAATTTGAGTCAGAAAAATACAATGAGGGTTTTTTTTTTAGGGGGAGGAACAAAAAAAATTTAAGAAAACTTGGGAATTTTTATTTTTTTTAGGAAGTGTAGATTCAACTAATGTAATTTTGGTAATTATTGGGAAAAAAAAATCATCAATTCAACTAATTTAAATATGGCAATTTGAAGACAAAAAAAGAAGAAGGCTAGAAATCTACCCAACAACATTTGCAATTTTGTTTTTAAAAATCTCAAAATGTGGTGATTTTTTTGAAATTTTTCAAAAAGTTCCCTTGAACATGTTGCTTGGGGATTCTATTTTATTTTATTTTTACCGTACTCCCTGGTCGGATTTGGCGACAAACTGTCGAATAATTAATTAAATTTTATATGTTAATTTTTGGCACTTGATTTTCAAGTTCAGAAGTTTTTTGGCAAATAATGGTTACCAAAAAAAAAA
>Ga0116231_10007020_pt1 | contig 20991 bp, 15 predicted proteins | sample S1TSphgellanicum_2_FD_89695 | JGI IMG/M metagenome (GOLD analysis project Ga0116231, IMG submission 89695) | Host-associated microbial communities from peat moss isolated from Minnesota, USA - S1T2_Fd - Sphagnum magellanicum MG | ecosystem: Host-associated > Plants > Peat moss > Unclassified...
GCATGGCCTTGGCTCCTCTCGCGTCCAAAAACACCGGCAAGTGCTCGGAAACGAGTAGAATCAATGCCATGCACTCTGTCCACACAAACCGAACCGGACAGCCGTGGAACAAGTCCGGGCAAGGCGGACAGAAGGGGCGGTTGGCAGCGAGCGCCCAATAGCGCCGCCATGAAAACCCTTATCGTTACGGCCGACGACTTCGGGGTCTCAGCCGAGGTCAACGCCGCGGTCGAGCACGCCCATCGGCATGGCGTGCTGACCGCCGCTAGCCTGATGGTCGGGGGCACCGCAGTCGAGCAGGCGGTCGAAATCGCTAAGACATTGCCGAGCCTGCATGTGGGCCTGCACATTGTGCTGGTCGAAGGGCGCCCGGTTCTGCCGCCCGCCGCTATCCCTGACCTAGTGGGTGCGGACGGGCTGTTTCGACGCGATATGGTGGCTTCGGCGGTCGATATGTTCTTCAAGCCCTGGGTGCGCCGACAGCTGGCGGCCGAGGTCCAAGCTCAATTCCAAGCCTTCGCCGCCACGGGTCTGCCGCTCGATCACGTCAATACCCACAAGCATTTCCACCTTCATCCAACCATCGCGGGCACGATCCTGCGAATCGGTCGCGCCTTTGGTTTGAAGGCCATGCGCGTCCCCTCGGAGCCCCGCGAGGTCCTGATGCAGGCGCAGCCGGGCGCGCACGTGGCGCCGGCCTATGTCACCGGCCCCTGGTCGGCGGCGGTGCGATGGCGGCTGAACCGGGCGGGCGTCGCGACGGCCGATCATGTGTTCGGCCTACACTGGTCGGGGGCGATGACGCCTGAGCGCCTGCTGGGCCTAGTGCGCCATCTGCCGCCGGGCGTCAGCGAGATCTACACCCATCCGGCGACGGCGGGCGGGTTCGACGGCGATTGTCCGGGCTATGCCTATGGGGCCGAACTGGCGGCGCTGACGTCGCCCGAGGTGATTGCCGCGGTGCTTCATAGCGGCGCCCGACTGGCGGGTTTCAGTAACCTGCAGCCGGCTAGACACAGCCTATGAAACTGAGCGTCATCGTCGCTGCAGGCCTGGGTCTCGTTCTCGCCACAGGTCTGATCGCTTATTTCGGCGTCGGCGCTGTGCTGATCGCTCTGGTCGCCATCGGCTGGCTCGGTTTCGCCGTGTTCCTGGGCTACGGCCTGATTGTCTATTTGGTGCTCGGCGGCGCCTGGTGGTCGGTCGCGCCAGGGCAGGGGCTTCGTCGGATTGGCGCCTTCATCTGGGGGCGAATGGTGCGCGAGTCCGCGGCCGAGGTTCTCCCGCTCTCGGCGCTGGGCGGCGTCGTGATCGGTGCGCGCGCGCTCGCTGTGCAGGGCGTGGAGCCGACCCTGGCGAACGCCTCGCTGGTGGTCGATCTGGTGACCGAGATCGTGGCCCAGATCGCCTTCATGTTGCTGGGATTCGGCCTTTTGGTCGTACGCCTGTCCCATAGCGGCCGGCTGAACGATCCCCTGATGGCGGTGGCGATACTTGGCCTCGTCTTCACCATCACAGGCGCTGCCGTTTTCGTCGCCGCCCAGCAAAAGGCGCTTCGCCTGCTGCATCGCATGGCGCAGAAGTGGTTTCCGAGCGCGGCGGACAACCTGGACGGCGTCAGCGACAGAGTCGCCGAAATCTATCGGAACCCGCTGCGCCTGACGGCCGGCGTGGGGCTGCACAGCGTCGCCTGGATCGCCTCGGCGATCGGAAGCTGGATCGCGCTCAGGATCATGGGCGTCCACATCTCGGTAATGGCGGTGATCGCCATCGAAAGCCTGCTGTCCACCGCCCGCAGCGCCGCCTTCATGGTGCCCAATGCCGTGGGGGTGCAGGAGGGCGGATACGCGCTGATCGGCGCGCTGTTCGGTCTGTCGCCCGAAACGGCGTTAGCGCTATCGCTCCTCAAGCGGGCGCGCGACCTCGCTATCGGCGTGCCGACCCTGTTGATTTGGCAGGGCCAGGAGGGGCGTCGCCTGTTCCGGTGGCCGCGCGGCTGCGGCAGGTCGCGAGCGCCCGTCGCCCGTGCAGGGAGCTGATCGTGTCTGACGCCCGCCCGCCCGTTCCCCCTTTCACCTTCGAAACCGCGACGCAGAAAGTCCGCGCCGCCGAGGACGGTTGGAATGGCCGTAACCCCGAACGGGTCGCGCTCGCCTATACCCCCGACAGCCGTTGGCGAAACCGCTCGGAGTTTCTCCGAGGTCGCGCTGAGATCGTCGCCTTCCTGACCCGCAAGTGGGCGACCGAGCTGGAATATCGTCTGATCAAGGGCCTATGGGCCTTCGACGGCGACAGGATCGCCGTCCGCTTCGCCTACGAATTCCATAACGCCGAGGGCCAGTGGTTCCGCGCCTATGGCAACGAGAACTGGGCGTTCGATGAAAACGGGCTGATGCGCGAGCGTCACGCCAGCATCAACGACCTGCCGATCTCGGAGGCCGAGCGAAAGTTTCACTGGGACCGCAGCGCGCCCCGACCGGCGGATCATCCGGGGTTGGAGGCTTTGGGTCTCTAATATCCCGCCGCCGTGATGTTACCGTTTTTTAGCTCTGCGACTCCCTTCCCCCTCATATGGGGAAGGGACAGGGGATGGGGGTTTGGCCGCGCGCGACGAAAGAAAGAATACGAGAGGCATCGTCTTTTCGCTCTTTTCAACGGCGGCGGTAGACCCCCATCCCCTGCCCCTTCCCCCATAAAAGGGGGAAGGGATTCCAAGAGCTTAACGCGTCCCTAACCGACCTGAAGGACAGCGAGTTCGTTGCCGTTCGGGTCGGTGAAGTGAAAGCGCCGACCGCCTGGAAAGGCGAAGATCGCCTGGGTAATCAGGCCGCCAGCCTGCTCTACGGCGGCCTGAGCGGCTTCAAGATCGTCGACCGCGATCACGGCGAGGGGCGCGCGGGTCGCCTCGCTCAGGTCGGCCTGGAGCCCAAGATCTACATCGCCGGTCATAGTGCAGGCATAACTCGGCCCGAAATCGGTCAGGTCCCACCCGAACACCGACCCATAAAACGCCTTCGCGGCGCCGAGATTCCCAGCCGGCAGTTCGACGAAGCTGATCCGCGCCATGATCGAATTTCCAGCAAGCTTCAGTTGTCAGCGACCGGCAGCACAATCCCCGACGCCGCCGTCGGGCTGTGATAGACGCTCTCAATGGCCGTCTTGTAGTCCGCAGGCTTAGCGTTGAAGATGTTGTCCACATAGGTCTGCGGATTGCGGTCGTAGAGGGGGAACAGCGACGATTGCACCTGCACCATGATACGGTGGCCGGGCAGGAAGACGTGGTCGACGTTGGGGAGCGACCATTTGTATTCCTCGACCTTGCCGGGCGTCAGCGCTTGCGGCTTGTCAAAGCCGTGGACGTAGCGGCCGCGGAAGATTTCGATGCCGATGGGCAATTCGAAACCCGCCATGTCCGCCGCTGTGGCGCCCTGCCCGACGCCTTCGGTAGAGGTGTTGGGGTAGACGTCGATCAGCTTGACAACCCAGTCGCTGTCCGTCCCCGACGTGGCGGCGAAGAGATCGACGAGGGGGGCGCCCATGATGTGGACAGGCTTGTCCAGGGCTGTGGTTTCATAGACCAGCACGTCCGGGCGGTCCGAGACAAAGCGCTGGTCATGGACCAGCCACGTCGTCCACTGCGCACGATCGCCTATCTTGATCGGGCGAGGAATGAACGGCACGGGCTTCGACGGATCGGACAGGTAGGCGTCATGGTCGGACGCGCCGGCAGATGCGGTCGGCGCTTCGAATGACGCCTGAAAGCCGTCGTGCAGATACAGCTTGACCGGGCTGCCGGCCGGCCACTTGTCCGATATGTCCCAGTGATTGACGCCGGTGGCGTAGGTCAAAACCCGCGGCGTGTGGGGATCGGGCGCATCCTTCAGATAGTGGTCGAAGAACGGCTTCAGGTATTTGACGCGGAATTCATGGGCCGTGTCGCCCGTGAAGGTCAGGGCGCCTAAGCCATAGCCATAGTGATTGACGCCGGAGTGGCGCCACGGCCCGATGACCAAGGTCAAGAGGTCATGGTTTTTGTCCTTGGGCGCCAGCGCCCTGTACACGGCGGGTGCGCCATAGCTGTCTTCCTGGTCCCACTGGCCAACGACCAGCATGGTGGGCACGGTCAGCGGTCGCGCCGCCAGCCACTTATCGACGGCGACGTCGGACCAGACCTTATCGTAGGCGGGATGCTCCAGGATCAGCTGGTTGAACGGATACTTGTCCATGCCCCATTTGCGGGCGTGATCGCCCATCGACCCGTCGGCGAGATAGAGCGAATAGTCGTCGCCGGGGCCATAGGCGGGGCCGCCGCCCTCGCCCTTCGCTGTCGATTGCTCGACCACATAGTCCATCTGGCTCACCCGAAACGCGCCGTTGTGGAAGGCGTCGTCGCCGATCCAGGTATCGACCATCGGGCTTTCCGGGGCCACGGCCTTCAGCGCGGGGTGTGGGTCGATTTCCGCCATCAAGGTGGTGAAGCCGAGATAGCTCGATCCGACGACACCGACCTTGCCGTTGCTTTCCGGCACGTTCTTCACCAGCCAGTCGATCGTGTCATAGGCGTCGGTCGCTTCATCGACCTTGCTGGTGTTGAACACGCCGACGATGGGGCGGGTCATAACGAACTCGCCCTCGGAATTATGCATCCCGCGAATGTCTTGATAGACGCGGATGTAGCCGTCGTTGACGAATTCGGCGTCCATGGCCGGCAGGATTTCGGTGATGGAGGGGCTCTTGTTTCGCGCCGCCGAGGACTTGGCGTCATAGGGCGTGCGCGACAGCAGGATCGGCCCGCCTTTCACGCCCTTCTTGAACACGATGACGGTGTAAAGTTTCACGCCGTCGCGCATCGGGATCATGACGACCCGCTTGACGTAGTCCGCCTGCTCCGGTGTGAAAGATGCGTAGCTGGGCGCCGCATTGGGCGTCATGGGGGTGACCGTTTGCGCCCAGCCTTGGCCCGCCCCCAGGATTACGGGCAGTAGCGTGAGGGCGAGCAGGTTTCGGGTCATCTGAGGGTCTCGCATTGGGACGGCATGAGCAGAGTCCAGCTGTAGTCGCCTTGGCGCCGCCGCGCCATGCCTACGCTTTAGACGAAGACCTGGAGCGGCGACGACTTGACCGAGCGACTGTCGGCCGAGCGGATTGGGCCTCAGCGCAATGTGCGCCCATACAGCGCGAACAACTCGCTCCACCCGCGTTCGGCCGCTGGGGCGTTATAGACGGGCATGTCGGGCTTCATCCAGCCGTGGGCCTTACCCTCATAGATCTCGCAGACGTGCTTGACCCCGGCTTCGGTCAGGACGGCTTCGAGGCGTTCGGCCATCTCCAGGGGATAGCTATGGTCGTTGTCCGCGCCAGCGATATAGAGCTCGGCCTTGATCTTGGGCGCCAGCAGATGGGGGCTGGTCGGCTGGTCGGTAACGAGATTTCCGCCGTGGAAGCTCACCGCGGCGGCGACCCGGTCGGGGTAATAGCCCGCCGCCGTAATCGCCATCCCGCCGCCCATGCAGAAGCCAACGGTTCCGACCTTCTTGCCGTCGACGTCGCTGCGCGTGTCCAGATAGGCCAGGAAGGCCTTGGTATCCTCGGCCGCCTTATGGTTGTCGGTGCTGCCCATCATCGGCCCTATGATGGCGCGGAAATCGCCAGCCAAGACTTCCTTGGGCGCAAGAGGGCCATAGGGGCCGAACCGGTAGAACAGATCGGGCAGCAGCACGACATAGCCGGCGCTGGCCACATGGGTGGCCATCTCGACCATGGCCGGACGGATGCCGAACGCATCCATATAGAAAATGACAGCGGGCCAGGGACCCGCCCCCTCGGGGGTGAATACCTGCGCGGTGCACTGTCCGTCCGTAGCGTGAATGGAAACCGTCTCGTGAGTCATGACATCGTCCCTGGGTCGCTTGGCCTTCCAGCGATCTAACGCCTCTCCTTAAATCGAAACGCCGCGGCTCTGAATGTCCGAGATGCAGCTTTGCGCCAATAATCGATGAGAGTGGCCAGAATGGATGAGAGTGGCCAGGCGCGCTGCGACGGTGGCGGCCCGCCAGATCGCGGTCTACTATTTCTTTGGATGAAGATGCGCCCAATCAGGTTTATGCTCCGCCTCGTCGCGCTCATGATCGGGCTGGCGCTCTTTGGAGCCGTTGGGCTGGGCCAACAGGCCGAGGCGGCCCCCTATTGCGCGCTGGGCAAGCCAGTCGTGTTCGCCGGCGTCAACTGGGATAGCGGCGAGTTCATAACCGAGGTTATGCGCGAAATCCTCAGCCGAGGTTTCGGCTGTCGGACCCAGACCCTTCCCGGCAATTCCGAGACCCTGGAGCAGGCGACCGCCGACAACGACGTGCAGATCTTCGCCGAGGAGTGGGTCAGCCGCAGCGATATCTGGAAGAAAGCCGCCGCCGCTGGCCAGGTGCTGGGCGTCGGCCATCCGTTCGTCGGCGCGGTCGAGGGCTGGTACGTGCCCACCTACCTGATCCAGGGCGACGCCGCCCGCCATATCGAAGCCGCAGCGCCCCACCTGCGCACCGTCGAGCAGTTGGCCGAGCCTCGCTATGTCGCGCTGTTTCGCGACCCCGAGCAGCCGGGCAAGGGCCGGTTTCTGAACTGTCCGTCCGGGTGGACCTGCGAAGGCGTGAACACCGCCAAGCTCCACGCCTATGGGCTGGATCAGGCCTATGTCGACTTTCGCCCCGGCACGGGCACGGCGATGGACGCCGCCATCACCTCGGCCTACCTGCAGGGTCTGCCGGTTCTCTTCTACTATTGGTCGCCGAGCCCCATCGTCGGCAAGCTGAAGCTCATTCGGCTGGTTGAGCCGCCCTATACGCCGGGCTGCTACAAGGATCTGACAAGCAAGGACGGCCAGCACACTCACGGCTGCGCCGCGCCGCCGGCGGAGATCGACTACGGCGTATCGACTCCCTTCGCCAGCGCAGCGCCGGACCTCGTCGCCGTCCTGAAACGCGCGACCCTGCCGCTGGATGTGCTGAACGCCAATCTGGTCGAGATGTCGGACAGTCGGCGCGACGCGAGCGACCAGGCGATCCGCTTTCTGAAGCGACGCGGCGACATCTGGCGCGCCTGGGTCGATCCCCTGACCGCCAGTCGGATCGAGGCGAGCCTGAACGATGGCGGCGCCGCGGCCGCCGCCCGCGCCAGAGCCCAGCCGTTTCCGCCCGGCCTGACCTTCTCCATCCGCAAGCCCGTGAACGACGCGGTGGCCGCCCTGGTGACCGAGCATGGCGCGGCGTTTCGAACCGCGTCGGGCGCCTTGCTCTGGGTCGTCGTTCTTCTGGACGGGGTTCTGGCTCACACGCCCTGGTGGCTCTTGATCGCGGTCTTCATGGGGCTGGCGTGGCTGGGTTCCCGAAAGATCGTGCTCAGCGTGGTGATCGGGGCGCTAATGTTTGTCGTCGGTTTATTGGGACTCTGGAGCCTGATGCTTCAGACCCTGACGCTGATGCTGGTCTCAAGCCTGATCTCGCTGGCGATCGGTTTGCCGCTCGGCGTGGCGGTGGCGAAGGCGCGCTGGGTGCGGGTCGTGGTGATGCCCGCGCTCGACATAATGCAGACCATGCCGAGCTTCGTCTATCTGATCCCGGCCCTGATGCTGTTCGGTCTTGGCAAGGTTCCGGCGATCCTGGCGACCATTATCTATGCGGTGGCGCCCATGATCCGGCTGACGGCGCTTGGGATCGATTTGGTGGACCCCGAGATCAAGGAAGCCGCGACCGCGTTTGGCGTGACGCCCTGGCAGATGCTGTTCGGGGTGGAGCTGCCTTTGGCGCGACCCAGCATTATGGCGGGCGTGAACCAGACCATCATGTTGGCGCTATCCATGGTCGTCGTCGCCTCCATGATCGGCGCGCGGGGCCTTGGCGAGCAGGTGCTGAACGGCATCCAGACGCTCGACGTGGGCCAGGGCCTGGAGGCCGGAATCGGCATCGTCATCCTGGCGGTGGTGCTGGACCGGATCACCCAGGGTTTCGGCCGCTCGCCAAAGCGCGGCGGGGAGGGCTGAGGGCCATGGCGGCGATCCAGATTCGCGATGTCGCCAAGGTGTTCGGGAAAAATCCCGCCGCCGCGCTGGCGTTGGCGCGCGACAGGGTGGACAAGCTGGAGATCCTGGCGCGAACCGGCGCGAGCATCGGCCTCATCGACGTGACTCTTGATATTCCATCGGGCGGGGTGTTCGTCGTCATGGGTCTGTCGGGCTCGGGTAAGTCCACGCTGGTGCGACATCTCAATCGGCTGATCGATCCCTCGGCGGGCGCTATCCTGTTCGATGGGCGCGATATCCTTAAGCTCGGCGCGCGGGAGCTTCGTGAGTTCCGCCGCCGCCGGGTCAGCATGGTGTTTCAGGGCTTCGGCCTTCTGCCGCACCGCACCGTGCTTCAGAACACAGCCTTTGGCCTAAAGGTGCGGGGCGAGCCGAAAGGCGAAGCGCGCGCTAAGGCTGAAAGTTGGATCGAGGCCGTGGGCCTAAAGGGCTATGAGGCCAAATACCCTGCCGAGCTGTCGGGCGGTATGCGCCAGCGGGTGGGCCTGGCGCGGGCCTTGGCGACGGACACGGATGTGATCCTGATGGACGAGGCCTTCAGCGCGCTGGATCCCCTGATCCGTGTGGAGATGCAGGACCTGTTGCTGAAGCTCCAGAACGAGCTGAAGAAGACCATCGTCTTCGTTTCTCATGACCTGGATGAGGCGGTGCGCATCGGCGGTCGGATCGCGGTGATGAAGGATGGCCGCGTCATCCAGGTCGGCGCGCCGGCCGATATCCTGAACGCGCCCGCCGACGACTATGTCGCCCGGTTCGTGCAGCGGCGGACCGCTCGGCCGCCCGGCGTCAACGCTTAGCCTTGGTCACGGCGGCGTCCAGCGACTGCAGAAACCGGGATCGATCGGCCGGCGAGAAGGGACGGGGCCCGCCCGTAATCTCGCCCATGGAGCGCAGGTGCTCGCCGATCGCCCGCGAGGCCAGGGCGCCGCCGATGTTGTCCGCGGTGAACAGTCTGCCATTGGGATGGAGCGCCTGGGCGCCCTTGTCGAGCGTGCGTTGGGCCAGCGGAATGTCGGCCGTGATGACGATGTCGCCGGCGCCGGCGCGCTCGGCGATCCAGTCGTCCGCAACATCGGGTCCGTCGTCCACCACCGCGAGAGTCACTCGGGGATCCGACGGCGTGCGGATCCAGCTGTTGCAGACCACGAACACGGGCAAGCTGTATCGCGCTGCGACCCGGTAGACCTCGTCCTTAACCGGACAGGCGTCCGCGTCGATATAGAGGGCGGTCATAAGGTGTTCCCACGAAAAGATGAGCTGGGCGATCGAATGGGGCTGGATAGCGGCCACTATCACGACCTAAGAGTGCATAAGCGCGACTTTAAGATGTATAATATTTTTGTTCTTCCTAAGGTGGCGCCGTCCCAAAATGGCACGACATGTGTGGCCACCCATTCATTCCCGACACCTTGACTGTATATAATCATGCTTTAAACGTCTGCCGCGTGATCGAAGCCTCTAAAGACAGATTCATATCCAGCGATGCGCAGAGAGTAGTTTCATAAATGAGTCCTTATCTATACAGCAGTGGTGCCAATAAATAATTGATAGTTTGTTATAGAATATTCATATCTAAATAATGTGCTGATTTTTTTCCAATTAACGCATCAGTAAAGAAATCTAATATTTAAGATTTCGAATTAAAAACATTAATTAACCGCAAGTCGGCGGAAAAATTTCTCGTCTAAAGGGCGGAAATATCAATGCGGCGCCATTTTTTCGGGGCGCGAAGCGGTCAGGCGTGCAGTGGCGCCTCTCTCCGCAGCAAAACCGAAGGAGTGGCACGTTTGATGCACGTTTAGTACACAATCGTGTGATAGACGATCTACGGTACATGATCGCAGTCTAAAACCAGGATTTTGCCATGTCGAGCGATGTCAGCCGCCTCTTGTCGGCGATGGGTGCGCAGAATTTTCCGTATCGAGATTTTAAGGGTGATGACGTGCGCATCTTTACTTTCCCGTTGACCGAATTTATCGCCGAAATTGTCGCGGCAAAGCAGACCTATGAGCATGAAGTCTCGGGCGCGCGATCTGAGCCTGAGGCGCCAAATCCACTTGTCCAAAGAGGCCGCAGAAATAGGCCAGAGGATAAGGTCGACAGCGACCGCAGCCACGTCTCGGTACAGGACTTCTTATCTTCTTTGCGGGGGCCGCAATCATGAGCCTTGTAACCTTTTTCTCGGTCAAGGGCGGCGTCGGCGTGACCTCATGCGTCGCTAATGCTGCGGTTTACCTGGCGCGCATGGGATTGACGGTGACGGCGGTCGATCTTTCCGGAACCGAACAACTGAAAGTGCTACTTGGCGTTGCGCCAGATCAGCCGGTGCTTGGCTCCCCGCGCCAAACCGTCGAAGTCGGGCAGCAACACGGCGTGCGCATAGCTTCCGCGCCGTCCAACCTGTCTTCGCCCGAAGATCGGGTCAATTTCCTGCAAGCGATCTCCGGCGTGAGCGAAGTGGTCGTGGCCGATCTATCCTCGTTAGACGTCGCGTCGTACCGTCAAATTGGCGCGCACGGTGCTCTTAACCTCTGCCTTCTCTCGGCGGACGCCGGTTCGATCAACAGTCTGCCCCGGGCGATCGACGAGCAGAGGGCTATCCCCAACATTCGGTTTGTCATCAACAATGTCGATCAGCGTCGCCGCGTCGCCGTAGAGGCGATGTCGTTATTCGAAGCGGCGTTAGGGTCTGCGATCATTGGCTCTGTCCGGCGTGACGAGGCGCTCAATGAAGCCACGGCCTCGATGGAGCCGCTGGCCAGTTTCGCGCCGACAACCGCGGCCGCTCGAGACCTCTCCGTTTTGGCCAACGCTATCAATAGCGTTTTGCCAGCGCTTCTGACGCATATTTCCTAGGGGCCGCTATGTTAAATAAACCGTCATTCTATTCGGGGCTTTACCTGTGGCTGCTCGGGATTGTCGGCGCCATTTGCGGCGTCCTGGCCGTTACCGTTCCGCTGAGCCTGGCCCAGCAACTGATATTTGGTGCGGGCGTACTGGTCGCGGTGACGATCTTAGGCCGCTTTCGCTCTCAATATGTGACGGTCACCATCTGCGCGACAGCTGCGCTCGTATCGACACGCTATATATTCTGGCGCGCCTTCTACACGCTTGAATTTCACTCCCTTTTCGAGGGTCTGCTCGGCTGGGGACTGTTTTTGACCGAACTCTACGCTTGGCTCATCCTGATGTTGGGCTTTATGCAGACCGCTTGGCCCATGACCCGCAAGCCGGTTCCCATCGAGGGAGACGAGACAAGCTGGCCGATCGTCGACGTCTTCATTCCGACCTATAATGAGGAGCTCGAAATTGTCCGGCGAACAGTCTTCGCCGCGCAGGCGATGGACTATCCGAAGTCCCGCTTCAATGTCTTCATCCTCGATGACGGCCGCCGCCCTAAATTCCGCGCCTTCGCCAAGGCCGCCGGTTGCGGCTACCTGACACGCAAGGACAATCTCCACGCCAAGGCAGGCAATCTGAACGCCGCACTTGGCCACACCCATGGCGAGCTGATCGCTGTCTTTGACTGCGATCACGTCCCGACGCGCGGCTTTTTGCAGATGACAGTGGGCTGGTTCCTGAAAGATCCGCGCCTCGCGCTCATGCAGACCCCCCACCACTTCTACTCTCCCGATCCGATTCAGCGAAACCTGCACTTAGGCGACCAACTGCCGGGTGAAAGCGACCTGTTCTATGGCACGGTTCAAAAGGGAAATGACCTGTGGAACGCCGCGTTCTTCTGTGGCTCTGCGGCCGTGATTCGCCGCCGGGCCTTAGCCGACATCGGTAATTTCGCCCGCGAAACCGTCACCGAAGATGCGCATACCGCGCTCAGGCTGCAGCGTAACGGCTGGAACACCGCCTACATCGACGCGCGTCTGTCTGCGGGCCTTGCGACCGAGCGTCTAGCCTTGCATGTCGGCCAGCGTATTCGCTGGGCCAGGGGCATGACCCAGATTTTAAGGATCGACAACCCGCTCATGGGTCGTGGTCTGAACCTGCAGCAGCGCCTTTGTTACCTAAACGCGATGCTGCACTTCCAGTTCCCGCTGCCGCGCATCGTGTTTCTGACGTCGCCGTTAGCCTACCTGCTTTTCGGTCAGAACGTCATTCACGCGTCGGCTATCGTTATCTTCGCCTACGCCTTGCCGCATCTGTTCACGACCATGAGCGCGAACGGTCGTCTGCAGGGCCGTAATCGCGGCGCCTTCTGGGGCGAAATATATGAAGCCCTGATCGCTTTCCACCTGCTCAAGCCCACCCTTCTCACTCTGATCGATCCCAAAAGGGGGAAGTTCAACGTGACCGCCAAAGGCGGCACGCTCGATCAAAGCTACTTCGATATCACCACCTTGACCCCGCATCTCGTCGTCGCCGCTCTGCTGACGCTTGGACTGGTGGCTGGGTTCACCAAACTGGCTTTTTCCAACATGTTTCATGAAGAACTGAGTACGCTGATGCTGAACACGATCTGGACAGTTTTCAGCCTATTTATCCTCACAACGGCGATATCGGTCGGCCGTGAGGCCAAACAAGCGCGGGCCTCTATACGCATACCGCTTGATAAGCCAGCCACTCTATATTTTGACGATGGCTATGTCGCCGACGGGATGATCCGCGATATTTCATTCACGGGTCTGTCTGTCGAAGCGCCAGATGGCTTGGTGTCGGAAGCCCGTAAAATCGTCGACATCGATATTCCCGGCCCGCACGGCGCCTGGTGTTTCCCGGTCGAAACGATCGCAAGCGACGCAAACATCGTGCGGATGCGCTTTGAGCCGCTGAATATGGATGCCGAACGCTGGTTGACCTCCGCCATGATGGGGCGAGCCGATGCCTGGATTGGACCGGACGCCGAAGCCGCGGGCAAGGTCAAGGAGCAGTCTTCGCTGGTCGCTGGCCTTAAAATACTGGGCATCGCCACCTCGGTTTTGTTCAATCTCAGACAGCCCCGCGGTAAGCTGAGAAGGCAAAAGTCCTCAATCGCCGCAGGCTCGATAGGGGCGACGACGGCGACGGCCGCCACCTATGCGGCGATTGTTTTGCTTATGATTGGCTCGATGCTGACGGCGCACCCCGCCCATGCGGCCGATAATCTGCGTCCATTGGATACAGGGCCGTTGGCCTCTGACGTCGATCCCCGCTTCTCCCAGCTCAGCCACGCTGAGCCAGACGGCGGGATAACGGTGCAGAAGCGTTACACCTTGCGCGATCTGAGGGTGAACAGCGAGATCCGTCTCGCGGGCGCCCAAGGCGAAATCGGCATTCCCTTCGCTTTGCGCCGGGATCAGATCGTCACCGCGGCGAGCTTGACCCTGACGTTCGCCCATTCACCGTCCCTCTTGCCCGACCTCAGCCAGCTTGTGGTGCTGATCAACGGCGAGGTCGTTAAGACGACGGCCCTGAGCCGGGACAATGCGGACGAAACCGTAGTGACCATACCGGTTAATCCCGCCATCCTCTTGCCTAAAAACAATCAGCTCAACATCCGGCTGATCGGGCACTATACCCGAGATTGTGAAGATCCGCAGAACAGCGCCCTATGGGCGAACATCAGCAACACGCGCTCCTGGCTCGATCTGACCCTGCAGAGGGTGCCGTCGACGCCGGATTTGAGCTCGTTGCCGACGCCATTTTTCGATCGCTACAGCGTCGATCCGCTGGTTCTGCCCTTTGTATTTTCCGGTCACCTGGAGAATGGCGACCTTGAGGCGGCGGCCTCTGTCTCATCCTGGTTCGGCGCTCTGGCCAGTTATCGCGGGTATGCGTTCAAGCCTGTGTTCAACGAACTCCCGGTCGGCGACGCCATTGTCTTTTTGGTCCAGGGGCGTCCGCTGGCGGGCCTCAATCTCGCGATCAACGGCCCTGGCCTCGCCATCGTGCCCAACCCGCGCAGCCCGTCCCACTTCCTCCTCGTCATCATGGGGCGGACCGAGCCAGAGCTGAAATTGGCGGCTGCGGCCCTGGTCAGCGGCGGCAGGTATGGCGGCGTAACCGCCTCTGTCGACGACGTTAAGGTTCCGGTCTACGCGCCTTATGGCGCGCCGCGCTGGATTCCCACAGATCGCCCAGTCCAACTCGGCGAACTGGAGGATCCGCTCAGTCTCGAAGGCCGCGGCCTTCCCCCCGGACCCCTGACGGCGCGCTTCCGTATGGCGCCCGACCTGTTCTTCTGGCCCGGCGCCGGCGCTCGGCTGACGACCACCTATCGTTACCCGATGGCGGCCTGGCTTGACCATGAACGCTCCAGGCTTGACCTGTCGCTAAACGGCCAGTTCATCCAGACCTTGCCGATGCAAACCGACGACCTGATCTCGCGGTTGGTGGATAAAGGCCGGTCTAGCTCCGCCGTAAGCACAGCCCACTCGATCCTGCCGGACTACGCTTTGTTCGGTCAAAATGAGCTGAGCTACTTTTTCGACCTGCATATGGCTGACCGGGGTCGCTGCGTCGGACGACTCCCCAACGATGTTCAGGTGAGTATCGATCCGCGAAGCACGATCGATCTTCGCGGCGCCTATCACGCCACCCGATTGCCAAATCTCGCCCTGTTCGCCGGCGCCGGCTTCCCGTTCACTCGGATGCCCGATCTGAGCGATACGGAGGTGATCGTTTCGCAAAACCCGACCGCACCTGAAGTCGAGGCGTTCCTGGCGCTTATGGGTCGCTTCGGCGACGCGACGGGCGCGCCGGTCTATCGGGTCACGGTGACCCGAAGCTATCAGCCGGACCGAGACGGGATCAAGCACGTCCTCGTCATCGGGCCGACATCGATGACGGGCGTCGACGCGCTTTTCGAAGGCGCACCGGTCGAACTTCGCAACGGTCGGCTTGACCTGGTGGAGGCTAGCCTCGGCGCCAAGGCGGTCAATCTCCTGCGGGGCGACCACCTCGACGACCCATCGTCGATCAACGAAAGCCTCGTTTCCAGCGAGTCTTTTGCGGGCCTCGTCAGCTTCCGTTCGCCCGACGGCAAAGGTACTGTTCTAGCTGTTCTCGCCGCGCGACCTGAGCTGCTTCCGGGCCTTGTTTATAGTATTCAAGACCGGAAATTGAATTCTGAGATCCAAGGCGATCTCTCAATTCTGACCGACGATGGATTTGAAAGCTTCAAGCTGGCCAATCAGTATTGGTATGGAAATCTGCCAATCTGGATTTCTATTGAATATGGCTTTAGCCAACATCCCATCGTCTTATCAATTTTGGTTCTGTTCGCGGCGATAATCATGGGGGCGGTGGCTCATCGCATCCTCCAGAGCCGTCAAAACAAGCGCCTGGGCGCAATTTCGGAGAAATAGTATGAAGTATTCATCTTCGCTTATGGTTGCGGTGTGCTCTGCGGCGATCGCGATCGCTTCTGCCCCCAGCGCCATGGCCGCTCCGGCGGGCAACCCCAGTATCGACCCGCTGATCCGGCAGGCGCAATTCTGGAAGAGCCGGGGTCGGATGGATCTCGCGCTCGAGGCCTATAAGCGCGTTCTAGCCATTTCGCCGACGGACGCCGAGGCCAAGGCCGCGGTCGCAGCCATCCAAGCCGGCCAGGGCGCGGCGCCGCCCCCAGCGCCGGCGCCCGTCAACGCGCCGCCAGCCCCAGAGGTCAAGGTTGCGGTCGACACGCCGGACCACAAGACCAGCCGCCCGCCGAAGAAAAGTGTGAGCGACATCGCAGGTCAAAAGCGGGCCGACGGCTTCAAGGCGTTAAATGAGAACGACCTTGGGACCGCTGAAGCCGATTTCCGCGCCGCCCTCGAGTTGCGCAGAGATGACAGCGACAGCACCGGCGGCTTAGGCGTGATCTATCTTCGCCGCGGCAAATTCTCCGAGGCGCGCGACTATCTCGCGAAGGCGGCCCGCGTCAGTCCTGCGAAGTGGGATGAGGCGCTGAAAGCGGCCACCTTCTATGCGCAACTGAAGGCAGGGCAGGCCGCGCTCGACAGCGGTGATCTGCCGACGGCGGAACGTTTGGCGCACGCCCTGGTCGACCAGGGCGACGACGCAACGCTGTCCGCCACGCGCCTGCTCGCCAATGTGTTGCAGGCCGAGGATCACCCAGGCGAAGCCGCCAAGCTTTTCAATCTAGTGGCGGAGAAGCTCAAGGGCCGCGCCGACGTCTCGAGCCTCAGGATCAACGCTGTCAGAGCTGAGGCCAAGCAAGATGTTGCCGATGGCGACATCGAAGCCGCTAAGAACCTGCTGCAATCGGCCATCGTCCAGGATACGCAAAGCCCCTGGTTGCGGCACGATTATGCAGAGCTTCTGCTCTCGGAGGGCCGTAAGGACGATGCGCTCTCCGTCATCGCCCCGATCGAAGCCGATACCGCTCCGGATTCGATTTACGCGGCCTCGCTGATCCTGGTCGAAGCCGATCGCACTGACGAGGCGGACAAGCTGTTATCGAAACTTTCGCCGTCGCAGATGGACCCCGCTCTGCGCCAGCTGGCGATCGACGTGAAGGTTAGCGAAGCGATTTCCCACGCCAAGCTTCTGTCTAAGGACGGTCGTTCCGCCGCGGCGCTGGCCGAGTTGGAGTCCCTCAGCGCCCATACGGTCGAAAGCCCCTCCGTGCTGGGCGATCTGGCTTTGGCGTTTTTGGACCTGAGGCAAACCGATAAGGCGGCGGAGCTCGCTCTGAAAGGCGCTCAGACGGACACTGCTGAGCCTATGAGCTATGCCAGCGTTGTGGTTGCGCTGGCTAAAACCGGGCAGGACAAAGCCGCCGCGGATCTTTTGGACCGCCTCGTCAAGCGCCATGGCGCCCCTAGCTCGATCGGTCGCCTGCGCGCGCTTTATGCGTCTTCAGCGGCGGATCGGCTGCGGACGGAGGGCCAGCTTGCGACGGCGTACGATCTCCTGCAATCGGCTTGGGCCGTTGCGCCCGGCAACGATGACCTTCTGGGCGCCACAGCCCGCCTGTACGCCGCCGGCCATATGTATAACCAGGCCGGTCAGGTCTATGAGATGATCTTGAAGTCGCATCCGGCCGACACCCAGTCCTGGTTGGGGTTGGCGCGCGTCGCCGCCGCGGCGAACGCCAAGCCGATGGTCAAGAAGGCGTTGGAACACGCCGTTCAGTCCTCGCCCAGCGACTATGCAACCTTTGTCGCGGCATCGGAAATCTCAGGCCAGGCCGGCGATCGCCGGGACGCCGTCGCCTACCTTGAGCAGGCGCGCAGGCTGGTCAATCGGGAAAACCAGCTGGCCGATGGCGCGGCGTTCCCCGCCAGCAACCCGTTCACGAACGCCGCTTTGCCGGGCGGCGGTGGGGGCGGGATGGCCGCTCCCTTCAATCCATTCGCATTGCCGTCCGGAAGGTCCGGCGGTCAGATGGCGAGCAGTCTCAATCCCAACAGCCTCAATCCCAACAGCCTGAATGCCGGCAATCTGGACGCCGGCAATGTCGGCGCTGACGCTCAGCCGCCGGTTCAAGCCGACATGCTGGCGGCTTCAGGCGGGTCCGCAGCCAGCTATGACCCGTCCCTGATCCGCCGCGACAGTGAGATTCAAGCCATAGATCAACAGATCTCCGCGCTTGAAGACTCTAGCGCGCCCAATGTTGAAGCCGGGGTTCAGGTCCGCAGTCGGACCGGCCAGTCGGGCCTGAGCTCGCTCGGTGAAATACAGGCCAATGTTGGCTTTGGCGGTAGCATAGGCGACCTAAAATTGGCCGTGACGGCCACGCCGACGGTGCTGGAAGCGGGTTCGATCGGCAGCTCGGCGCTCGCGTTCTATGGCTCTAACGCCACGCTCGCCGCCGAAGGTGTCGGCGCTTTGAAGCCCCCGCCGCTTGTCGGCGCCACGCTCCCCAATAACGCCGGCGTCGGCGTCGATGTGAGCGCGACCGACGGGCCTGTGACGGCGACGCTGGGGACGACCCCGCTCGGCTTTGCACGGGTCAACGCCTTGGGCAGCGTGGCCGTGACGGAGAAACTGACCCCATCGACAACCTTGACCGTTGGGGTCGACCGCAAGGCGGTCGATGACAGCATCACCTCCTACGCGGGGTCGCGCGATCCCGTTACCGGCAAGGTCTGGGGCGCGGTGACGCGCAATGGGGTCAACGCCAGCTACGGCTATGACCACGATGGCGTGGGCCTCTATGTGCAGGCGAATGCGCGCGTCTATCAGGGCGTGGACGTCAAGTCTAACACCTCGGGCGAATTCAACGCTGGCGGTTACTTAACGCCCTATAAGGACGATCAATCCAGCCTCACCGTCGGCGTCAATGTCAACTTCCAGGGCTACGCCAACGACCAGGAGTTCTTTACCTTAGGCAACGGCGGTTATTTCAGTCCGAAGGACTTTGCCGTCGTATCTGTGCCGCTGAACTACCGGAGCAGCGCCGGCAAGTTTAAGTTCGGCCTATCGGTAGCGCCCGGGTATCAGACCTTCGACGAAGCTGCCGGGCCGATCTATCCGACCTCATCGAGCCAGCAGGCGGTGCTCGATCAGCTTAAGGCCGCCAATAACGATGTGGTGGCCGGTTACGGGAGCACCAGCGAGAGCCGGTTCGGCATGACCGCCTTGCTGACGGGCTCATATCCGATCACCTCATCGGCCATGGTCGATCTCAACGTCAGCTACGACTCGTTTGGACCGTTCCAGGAAACGATCGCCGGGATTCAGCTGAAGCAGATGCTGGGTGGGAACGGGAAGTGACCGACGCGCCTAATCGGACCATGTTCGATCGCGTTCTCCTCCAGCAAATTCTGGCGGAGATCGGCGACACCTTTAACGATCCCGCCGCAATGGAAGCGTTTTACCGGCAGGTGGGGCGACGGCTGGGTCGTCTCACCAGCCTCGCCCATGGCGAGACCCTGGCCGAACTTCAAGCTGAAATGAACTCGGTCTGGGATGCGTTCGATATCGGCCGGGTGAAGCTGAGTTTTGGATTGAACGGTCTGACCATGGTTCATTCCTTTCCGGAGGCGGGCGGGATGATGACCGAGGTCACGCCAAAACAGCTGATGCGTCCCTTGCTGGAAGGCTGGTATGGATGTTGGCTGGGGGTGCTTTCCGGCGGGCGAAAGCTTCACACGCGGTGTAAACGGTTTGACCAAAATGAGCTCGAGTTCTGGCATGGCCCTTAGTCGGCGGTTGGTTCTTGGGACGGGCGTTTGTCTGTCCTCGCTGCTTTTCGACGGGTGTGTGCGGGCCGATGGCGCCCACGGTTTCGATTGGTCACAGTTCAAGTCGACCTACTTGGCTCCTGATGGCCGTATTATCGACACAGGCAATGGCGGGGTCAGCCACTCCGAAGGTCAGAGCTATGGCCTGATCTTCGCCCAGGCCGCCGATGACCACGAAGCATTTGGCCGAATCTGGAGCTGGACCCAGGCCAATCTTAAGCGCCCGACGGACAGCCTGTTCGCTTGGCGGTACGACGCGGCGGCGACCCCCCCCGTCGCCGATCATAACAATGCGACCGATGGCGACATCATGATCGCCTGGGCGCTGCTGCGCGCCGGCAAGCAATGGCGCAACGCGGACTATCTGAAAGCGTCGGAAGACGTTCGGGCTTCGATCCTGCGCATCCTGGTCAAGCCGATCGGCAAGCGGTCTGTCCTCTTGCCGGGCGTTGAGGGCTTCGATGTGGGGGACAACGTGATCGTCAATCCGTCCTACTACATCTGGCCAGCGCTCGACGCCTTCGAAGCCGAGGATGGGAAGTCGATCTGGGGGGACATCATCAAAGGCGGCCAAGAGCTCTTGGAGGGAGCGAGGTTCGGCGCCAGCAACCTGACGCCAGACTGGATTGAAATCACCCCAGCAAACACCGTCTTTCCGGCGGTAGGTCACGAGCCACGCTTCGGTTTTGACGCTGTGCGTGTGCCGCTTTATCTGGCCTGGACCGCGCGTAGCCAGCTGGTGGAGCCGTTCAAAACGTATTGGAAACTCTTGCTCACAAATAATTCCGTCATTCCGGCTTGGATCGATCTCAATACGGGAACGGTGGCGAATTATCCGCTCTCGACCGGCGGTCTTGAATTGGCGCGTTTCGTCGTCGGATTGTCGCCTGGACCGCCAAATAAATCTAAACAGGACTACTATTCGTCCGCGCTCGGCCATCTCACCAGCCTCGCCAGACTTGAAACCACAACCCTGGCGTCGCGCGTCATGCGCTGGCTGTAAGCCGTCACCCTTGAGATCTAGGGCTACGGCGTAGTCTGGCGTAGATTGGCGGGCCACGCTCGATGAAGATGAGCACGACGTTTACGCTGTAGTCCTATGATCGGCGGGTCATGAGAAGCCGGGCCATTTTGCTATTACGTCCTGCACGTCTTGATCATGATCCGGGCGCGCCGCATGTGCTCGACGTTCATTGGGTCCCGCACCATCGCCGAGAGGCCGTTGAAGCTCTTGCGCATGTCGATGACATCGCCATCGCGGCCCGTCGGCGATAGCGATATCAGCGACCCAAATGCAGATTGCTGAATTTGCAGGCCCCAACCCTCGCCGCCGCGAATGTGGCAGGCGCTGACCGCCCAGCGCGAAGGGCAGAGAGGCGCGCTTCTCCGATCATAGTGGTCATTTGACTTATTTTTCCCTTCCATTGCTCAAAAATATTACGTTTCCCACCACGCTTTACCTATATTTTACTAATGCCTCCCATGTTAACCTTCGAATAACAATGACGTTCCCGGTGAGGCGATGCCCAATTACACAATCCGAAACGCTTTCAAGGGCTTGATTTTCATAAATATGATATCGCTTCTGTTTCTATGTGGAGCGATATTGTTTCAGTCTTCTGCAAGTCGAAAGCTGACAGCTGCACATGAAAAGCGCTATCAGTCTTATCTGCTTGCTACAGAGTTACGTCAAAGTTCAGATGATCTTACCCGACTCGGACGAACCTATGTTGTTACTGGTGACGTATCGTATAAAAATCAATATATGAAAATCCTTGACATTCGGAACGGCAAGGC
>Ga0116231_10007021_pt1 | contig 20990 bp, 19 predicted proteins | sample S1TSphgellanicum_2_FD_89695 | JGI IMG/M metagenome (GOLD analysis project Ga0116231, IMG submission 89695) | Host-associated microbial communities from peat moss isolated from Minnesota, USA - S1T2_Fd - Sphagnum magellanicum MG | ecosystem: Host-associated > Plants > Peat moss > Unclassified...
CGGCCTGCAGATCGGCGAAATCGATTCGGCCTGCCCGATGCGCGATGCTGCTCACCTGTACCACCCGTGGGGCACGGCTGGCTCGCAGCAAAGGCAGTAGGCGCGCCGTCAGCGCGAAATGACCGAGATAGTTGGTTCCGAACTGCATCTCGAACCCGTCCACCGTGATTCGCCGCGTTGGCAAGGACATCACGCCCGCATTGTTTACCAGCAGATCCAGCGCGTTCTCCTCGCTGGCCAGTGACGCGGCGAACGCCGCGACGGAAGCAAGGCTGGCGAGATCGAGAAGTCTGAAGCGAACCTGCGCGCCCGGGTGGCGTCCCTCGATCACAGCGAGTGCGGCGCTACCCTTGTCGGCGTTGCGTCCAGCCAGAATGACCCGCGCGCCCGCACCGGCCAGGGCCATCGCGGTTTCCAGGCCCAGCCCTCCGGTTCCTCCGGTGACAACGGCGAGGCGCTCGACCTGGGAAGGAATGTTCGCGACCTGACAGCTAGCCATTGGCGGCGAGTCGCTCGATGCGCGTGAATTTCGCAAGGAAACCGAGATCGGGGTCCGCATGCTCGCTGGTGCCACCGGTAGCGCGAAGACAATTCTTGCCGTCGCGCAGCCAGTCGGCTGAGAACCGCACGCGGTCGCCCACGGTTAGACCGTTGAGCGCAAGGGCCGGCCCATCCGCCATGGCGACAAGTACCTTGTTGTTCAGACTAAAATCGGTCGGCGACCGAACGACCAGCGTTGGCCCGATGCGCACGCTTATAATCGCCGCGTTCTCTGTCGCGCTGAGATAGAGGCTGTCGATGACCCCCGTCCAGTCCACCGGCGAAGGCTCGACACCGCACGCGAACGCGCGCGCGGCGGGCGACGGCGATGCGGTGAATCCCACCTCGTCCTGCGGCATTGGTGCCGCCGCAGCCTGCCAGGTTTCGCGCCGATACCAGTCGGAGCCACGAACCAGATACCAGCCGACGGCAGACACGACGACCGCCCCGATTATCGTGGCGCGGCGGAACGTCAGATCGCTAAGGAACGACGCGACCGTGAATGCGCCAACGATGGGCAAGAACGCGATTATCAGGACAAGCGCTCCCATTGTCTCTACCTTTCCCGCGGCGGTCGCGCCGTCACAAAAGCCGATACCAGCTGCTTCTAGTGAAAGGATTCTTTCTGGATGCACCGCGCTCCGCAATGGAATAGATATATAGATTTAGGAATGGGACGTTCGACGGGGCGCGCCGCGTTTTGACGGATCGGCCGATCGAAGCGACACTTTCGGCCTTGCCGTCCCAGGAGCCCTGCATTGGAAATCCGTAACCTAGGCCGCTCTGGCCTGCGCGTGTCCGCGATCGGCCTCGGCTGCAACAATTTTGGCGGTCGGATCGACCTCGAAGCCAGCCGCGCCGTGATCCATAAGGCGCTCGACCTAGGCATCACACTGTTCGACACCGCCGATGTCTACGGCGAGCGTGGCGGATCCGAGACCGTGATGGGGCAGATTCTCGGCGACGATCGCAAGCGGATCGTGCTCGCCAGCAAGTTTTGTATGCCGATGGACGAGGCCGGCGTGCTGGCAGGCGCGTCGCGGCGCTACATCATGTCAGCTGTGGAAGCGAGCCTGAAGCGGCTGAAGACCGACTGGATCGACCTTTATCAACTCCACCGCCCCGATCCGTTGACGCCGATCGAGGAGACGCTGCGTGCGTTGGACGATCTCGTCCGTCAGGGGAAGGTGCGATACGTGGGCTGCTCGAACCTCGCGTCGTGGGAGGTGGTGGAGGCCGAATGGATCGCGAAAACCCAGGGCCTGACGCCGTTCGTGTCCTGCCAGGACGAGTATTCATTGCTGGTCCGCGATGCGGAGGCGAGCCTGCTGCCGGCGGCGCGCAAATACGGGCTCGGCCTGCTGCCGTATTTTCCGCTGGCGAGCGGGCTGCTGACCGGAAAATATCGCCGCAACAGGGAGATGCCGGCCGATGCCCGGCTGACGAAAACCGAACGCCTCGCCAACCGGTATCTGACGGACAGGAACTGGGGGCGGTCGGAGAAATTGATCGATTTCGCCGAGGCGCGCGGCCATACCGTTCTGGAACTCGCGTTCAGCTGGCTACTCGCGCGAACGCCGGTTTCCAGCGTGATCGCCGGGGCGACCAAGCCGGAGCAGGTGGAACAGAACGTCGTCGCCGGAACCTGGGCGCTCACCGCGGGGGAACTGGCGGAGCTGGATGGAATCACCGCGTGACGGGTCGAGCCACATGACCTTGATCCGTCCGCGCCACTGAGGCCATGGCCCCGATGCGTTATATCAGTTTGCCCCGTCGCGGAACGCCTTGGCTATCTCGCGTGTCTCGGGTGTGGCCATGACCTCGCCCTGGTCGGTGAACCGGCCAGGGAACTCGCCGAGGTTTTCCTGGAGCGCTGCCTCCTCAACCGGCTGGGCGGAAGGGTCGCGCCACGGTCCCTTGGTGACCGGATTGGGCTGCATCGCCGGAGCGTTGAACTGGATCGCGTCCAGTTCTCGCGCGCGCTCCCAGTAATCGTCGGCGCGGCCCTCGGGCCGCCCCTCCGACTCCCAAAGCAAATACGCCCGCTCGCGGATGCGTCGCAGATCCGACTCCGATGGATCGAGGGGATTGGTGTCGGCGGGCTCGGGATGGCTGTCTGGCATGGCGCGTCTCCTTGTGGGATGAAAGCGCGCCAACGCCGCCCAGGTTCATCGGCCCCGGATTTACTCTCGGGATCCTGGCCTTGGCGGCGTGATCGCAGGGAGACACCGTATGCACAGACGCGCGCTCATCGCCGCCAGCGCCGCGACCGCGCTGACCCGGCTCGCTGGCCAACCCGCGCACGCCCAGCCGGCCCCGGCCATTGTCACGCCCGATGCTGCGCACACGCTGCGGGTCATTCCGCAGGCCAATCTCACCAGCCTCGATCCGGTCTGGACCACCGCCGTCGTCACCCGCAATCACGCCTACATGGTGTATGACCAGCTCGTGGCGGTGGACGCTGATTTCCACCCGCAGCCCCAGATGGCCGATAGCTGGAAAACCGACGAGGACGGCAAGACCTGGCTGTTTACGCTACGCGAGAAGCTCGTCTTTCATGATGGAACGCCCGTGCTCGCGCGTGACTGCGTGGCCTCGATCCGCCGCTGGCAGGCGCGCGACAGCCTCGGCCAGACCATCGCCGCGATCACCGACGCGTTGGACGCGCCAGATGACCGGACGATCCGGTTCCGCCTCAAGCACCCGTTTCCGCTGCTCACCTTCGCGCTCGGTAAACCCAGCCCGATGCCGCTTTTCATCATGCCCGAGCGGGTCGCCGCGACTGATCCATACAAGGCGATCACGGATCCCACCGGATCCGGGCCATTCCGATTCCTGAAGGACGAATGGGACCCTGGCTCAAGCGCCGCATGGGCGAAGTTCGAGGGATATGTGCCGAGAACCGAGTTTCCCGATGGCATAGCCGGTGGCCGTCGCGCCAATGTTGACCGGGTCGTCTGGACGGTCATTCCCGATTCCGCCACCGCCGCCGCGGCGATGACCAGCGGCGAGCAGGATTACTGGGAATACCCGCTCCATGATCTCCTGCCCGTATTAAAACGATCCTCCGATGTCGTGGTCGGGCAGCGGTTGACCGAAGGTACGTATGCCGGCATGCGGCTCAATCACCTCAATCCGCCGTTCAGCAACGAGAAGGTGCGTCAGGCTTTGCTGATGGCAATCGATCAGCGCGACTATATGCGCGCCGTTGCCGGCGATCCCGAAAATGGCAAGGTATGGGCGGCTTGCGAGAGCGTCTATACCTGTGGAGGCACCTACGAGACGGTGGCGGGCAACGAGATGCTCCGCCTGCACAGCATCGCCCGCGCGACCGAGGCACTCAAGGCGAGTGGTTACAAAGGCGAACGCACGGTGATACTTGCGCCATCTGACTATCCGCAGATCAATGCGCTGTCGCTGGTAACCGCCGATGTGATGAAACGCATTGGCTTCAATGTCGATCTCGTTGCCACCGATTGGGGCACGTTGACCCAGCGGCGGGCGAGCAAGGCGCCTGTCGAGAAGGGCGGATGGAGCGTGTTCCACAGCACATGGTCCGGGGCGGATGTACAAAATCCGGCGATCCACCAGAACCTGCGCGCCAACGGGGCAGGCGCGTGGTTCGGCTGGCCGGATGATCCCGACATCGAGAGGATGCGGGATGCCTGGATCGATGCGAAAGACGCGGCCTCGCGAAAGACGATCGCGGATGCCTTGCAGGTACGGGCATTCCAGACCGTGCCATTCATTCCGCTGGGTTACTACTGGCAGCCTTCGGCATGGCGAAAAAATCTCACCGGCACGTTCAAGTGCCCGGTGACCAGCTTCTGGAATATCGGGAAAAGCGCCTAACCGCGCGCTTTTCCCTTCTCGTGCTTCTCGACGTCGTTGGGGCCGGGCTTCGCTTTGGCCGCGTCATTCAGCAGATGGCGAACCGCCGCCATGTAGGAATTGCCGTCCCGTGTCCGGCTGACCAGGACGCTGCGCCGGTCAGACGGGTCTGGTGTGCGTCGGGCCAGATTAAGTTCCCCGAGACGGTCCAGCGAACGCGTAATAGCCGGTTTGGAAACGTCGAGTCGGGCGGCAAGCCCACGGACGGTATGCGGACCCGGCTCCAGATAGCAGATCAGCAACACGGCCAATTGTCGTGCCGAAAGATCGGGGCCGTCGCGGCGCACCGTGCCGATGATGGTATCACGCAGAATCGCAGTCAGTCGTTCAGACGAAACGACCGTTGTAACCGCCATGGTCTCATGCCCTCTTTCACAAACCGAAGCCGGATCAGGCCTCGTCAATATAGCGTAAACCACTACACAGGAACGAACCGTATGACAACCACCATCGATGCCAGTGTGCAAATATTTCGGTTGATCCGAGCAACGTTTACCATACCGCGGCCTTGAGAAGCTGCAAGTAACAGTGGGTTTCAGGTTAATCATGACAAATGTTAACGGTATCGGGTCCGGAAACAGCAAAGAATTTGTCGGATCATATGACGATATGCCGTCTCGCTTCACGACTGTGACCGGGTTCCCGGCACCGGGATGGCGGTGCCACTGCGTCGCGGCGGATTTTGTTGTGAGGGTAGACCGGGCGATACCGCAACTACCGATCATTGTAGATGCCGAAGTCGAGCAAATCTGGACCCGCGCGCGGACGCGATCGGGCGGTGCGCTGTTCAACGGCCGGGTATTCAGCACTGACGAGATCGGCCCGGACCTTTTGTCTGGGCACTGGACGGAATATCGCCGTGTGGTCGCTCAGATGGAGCGTCCTGATTTATTCGAGACGCTCGGTTTGCGGCCGACCGCGGCGGGCGGACTCTTGCTCTGTGCTGACGGCGTTGTGTTCGGCCGGCGGCCCCGCGATGCGGTCTATCAGGCCGGGCTGTGGCAGCTGCCGCCGGCTGGAAGCCTCGACCCGAGTGCGGCACGCACGGACGGCACTGTTGACGTGCTGGCGACGCTGTTCACCGAACTCCGCGAAGAGATGGGGCTGGACCGGAGCGATATCGAGCGGACCCGCCTCCTCTGTCTGGCAGAACATCCTGGCAGCCACGTCCTCGATCTGGGCATCGAACTTGTGACGAAACTCGACGAACCGGCCTTGCGTGCCGCCCATGGAGCGCGCGGAAACGGCGAATATTCCGAACTGGCGGTGGCGCCCCTGACCGGACTGGCGGCCGCCATCGATGATTTCACCGGAGCGGTAACGCCCCAGACCCTGGCTTTTCTGGCAGCCGCCGGCCACCTCGTCGATCTGAATGGACCCGGAAATTCCATCAAGGCCGCAACCCTCGCCCGGAGACTCTGACGCGGCTATCACGAGGGAGCCGAGGAAAGCCATCGCATCGTCGGTGCGGCGGCAGCCCAGAAAGGTCAGGGGCCATGCGGAGCGGTTTCAGCGCTTACCTAAGCATCTTCAATGACTGGGACATTCTTCCGGACGCTCTTCGTTCAATCGCCCCCTATATCGACGAGATCGTCGTCGTGGATGGCGCCTATGACTGGCTTCAGCCGTATTTCAAGCCGCTGGGCGTCAATCCGCGTGAGTCGGATCCACGCGTTCGCGCGGCCTTGGAGGCCTGTGGCGTTCCAGTCCGGTTCATCAACGGCGTGTGGAAGAGCGAGGTTGAGAAGCGAATGGTCGGATATGAGGCCTGTGCCGGCCGCTTTGTGTTCCGTATCGACGCCGACGAAATCCTGCACTTCCATGACGAACAGCTGGAGCTGATGCTCGAGTCGGGCGCGCCGGTGGCGGCCATGGAGATGCCGGTCGCGGCCGCGCCAGCCTTCATTCTTGCCTCGGACACGACGACTCCGATCGAGCGCCAGTGTTTGCTGTTCGACAAGCGGCGGATCAGTACGGCGGCGCATCTCCGCTATCTGTGGCTCGTGCTTGGAACAGACCAACTCCCGCAGACGGATGACGATTTGCCTCCGGTGTATCCCGAACCCATCGCCTTCAACAGCCACCTCACAGCTTGGCGTACGCCCGCTACGTCGGTTTTCCGCGCGGCGTTCTACACGCTGAACTATGCGCGCGCTTACGGCGTGCCATGGACGGCTCCCGTCCGGGGCGAGGCGGTGAAGGACATTTCGGTGCTGTTCGACGAACTGGTCACGCCCGCGATCTACCGCGACGTGCTATTTACCGGGCCACTGGTGGTGGGCGAGGCTGAGCCGTCGGGCAAGATGTTACGGCGCGCGCCCTTTGGCACGGGCGCCAACCCCCGGATCGCGACCTTGCATGAGCGCTTTCTTGACACCCTCGCCGAGCTCAACCGTGAGACGGCGGCCGACGGGCGGCATTTTATCAACGGGGAATACGTCTTGATGGACCTCACCACCGACGCCGCCGCTGAGGCGCTCACGACGGGATCGACGCTGACATTCGACATCCCCAAGCAGCCGGCCGCCGTCACCGCGAAAATCTTCTATCAGTTGACGGAAGCCCCGTGGGAGCAGCTCCAGTATGTGCCAACGCGCATCGCGGGCAATCGCCTCATCCTTTATCTGCCGGTTTCGTTACCTCGCAGGGCCTTCTGGCGGCGGATCTTGCGGCTTCAGGTATGGTGCGCGCATCCGGGGCCGATCAACGTTCTCAAACTGGTTTCGTAGTGAGACGTAAGGTTTCGTCATGGAGAAACGACGAAGGCGGAAAGCTTGCGTCGCTGTTCATGCCAGCGATGTGTGAACGATCTGGAGAATTCCGCCTCGTAGCGGCGCGCGGGCTGGCCGTGCGCGGCGAAGACCTGGTCCAAAAGTCCGAAAAAGATGGCTCTCTCCCGTCTTATACGCTGCAGTGCGGTCTGTCGGACATGCACGGGAGGCACCGCATACGCGCTCATGCGTGCAACGGCTGCCGCGACATCATTCTGCGTATCGTCGGCATGGATGGCGATGTCGTCGGTCAACCACCAGTCGCGCGCACTGAGGCCGTGCGTCGTCACGATCGGAACGCCGCAGAGCAGATACTCGACGATCGCTTCCGCCGGCTCGCCGCTCTGGGAAAGGCACAGGGCACAATTTGCCGTGTTGACAATGCCGGCCACCTCGGAGTCGTCTGTATGCGCCGGCGCCAGCAGCACGACGCTCGCAATCGATTCCGCAAGACGGTGCCGTTCAGGTGAGGCGGCACGTAGATCGCAGACCGCATCGAAACGCTTCCGGCAAGTCGGATCAATCGTGTAGAGATACTCGTCGACGAAGCAGCCGCCATTGACAAGTTCGGTATCGATCCCGAGTTGCCATGCGTGCGTTAACTCTGCAACGTCGTTGACCAGGAGGGTCATCGATACATCCGGGAACCGGCCGCGCAACGCGGAGGCCTCCCGCGCCAGACGCTCCCGGTCAACGGTTCGAGTTGTCAGACCGAGTGTCGCGCTCAACAGGTAATGGGCCCGCCTTCCGCTGGCGCGATACAATTCCATGGTTGGCGATACGATGCTCTCGAATGAGCCGCCTGCGGCATGGATGATGATGGGATCGCGTGAGAGCATCACGCCGGTCAACTCCGTCTCGTCGGTCATGATAGGGTCGATTTGCGCCATGGCTGGCGGCGCGGCACCTGGTGAAGCGAGGTGACCCGGAGTGTTTTCGAGTTCGGGCGCCAACGCGGATATCTCGCGCGACCCGGTTTGTGCATTTTCGCTTCGGCCGAGAGCGAGCATTGCCTCGGCTATACCGGCATCGCCACCGGATTCTTCTGGAAAAAGTCGTTTAACCGTCAACCAACGCGCGCACGCCTCGTCCCAAAGAAGCTGGCGGCTCGCCGTCAGGGCGTAACCCGCAGTGAGGGCATAGTCGCTTGGAAAGCGCCGCATGGCATGGCGATAGACGATCTCTGCCTCATCATGGCATCCCGAATCACGCAGGGCATCAGCATAGCCGCGGAACGGTTCGACACGATCGGGAAATTTCACCTGGAGCGCCTTCCAACGCGCGATGGCCTCAGGCCAGTCACGTCGGTCGTGCGCCACGCGAGCGAACAATTCCGCTGGCCGCATCGCGCCAGGAAGCTGGGTCATGGCCGCAGTCAGTGTTTCGTCGGCCTCATCGTAACGCGAGAGATGCAACAGAGCCTCGCCTGCTCCGATCAGACTTTCTGGTCTTTCGGGAAACAAACGGCACGCCTCGCCCCACAGCGACAACGACACCCCCCAATCCTGCCGCCGGGCCGCCTCGTGCGCACCGCTGGCCAAATTATCGAAATCGGCTGGTAAATCAGGCGTTGTATCCTGCGGCATCGCGGTGGCGGCCTATCATTGCCGCCGAAGCGTATCACGCGTGTCGCGGATCAGTCACCAGATGGCGCGGATGCGGCCGGCCGAACATCGGCGGCGACCGCGGCTGCGTCGGCCAGCACAGGCGCGAATTTGGTCGCCACGCCGCCGGATTGCGTCAGGGCTACCGTATCGGAGGCGAGTCTGCGCGCGTCGCGCCACGCCGCGCTATTGTCTGGCAAGAGCACGGCAACCACCCCGAACACGGCCGCCGGGATCGCGGTGCTTGGGCTCATCTGACCGGAGGCGACGCCCGCAGCGGCGGCGGCAAGGGCGGATATCCCAGTGACGGTGGAGGGCTGCCTCGCCCAGTCGAGGCCCTTGTTGAGCATTACGAACAGGGTGGGTGTCATGGCTCAGCGTCCTTTCGATATCGGGTTGATCGGCATAGTGGGTACGGGGCCCGGGGGTGCCGGGACGGCCGTTCCCGTGCCACCGATGGATGCCCCGGCGGCGGCGCATTCGGCATCGAGATCGGCCTGCGCCGTGCCTGCCGCCAGAACCGCGACGGGTGCGGCGCCGGGCAGCAGGGCGGATGCCTCGGCATCGATCAGCCCGACCACGACGCTGCCGCCACCATCGATCTGCAGAGCGCAGAACAACTGTCCGACTGGCGATGTGAGCATCGCGGTCGAGCAGGCGGACAGGCCGCCCAACGTGAGGGCGGTCAGTATGGCGACGCGCATGGCGCGGTCTCCTCTCGATCAGGAAATTGTGTTGGCGTCTTCGTCGCGGCTGCGGAAATAGGCGTCGATGTCACGCCGCAGCTTCGGCTTGTTGCCGGAGAGTTCGATGACGCCGAAGCTGTTTCGTTTCAGGTCGGTGTCGGGATCGAAGGCGTTGTCCGACAGGACCGACCAGCGATCGACGTATTTCCGACGCTCCTTGGCGCCATGCCAGTGATGCTCGATCGTGCCGGGGACGTAGGAGATGTTGCCGGCGATGTGGCGCATCGCCCGATCCTGCCAGCGCAGCAGCGGCGCGCGGTAGCCCGGCGACATGTTCCCCGGAATGCTGTCCGTCACGCGGCCGATCAGCGCGAGTGCCATGTGGTGATCGGCCGCTCCCAACGCTGCGGAGTCGATCAGTCCGCCGACCCAATCGAGCGCTTGACGCGTGAAGGCCCAGGCATAGCCGGGATGGCCGAACTGGTAGCCGCCGGTTGCGTTCGGCCCCTGCACGATCCGCTTGCCGTCGGCCCACAAGCGACAGAACGAGCGATGCGCATGGAGATGCTCGTCGGCCGGACCGAGATCGTAGCAATCGCTCCAGGGCTGCACGACATCGTACTGTTGCAGAGCGTGGACGGTCTCGGTCGCCCAAGCCGGCTTGCGGAAGCGGATATCGGCGTCGACGAAGGCGATATAGCGCGCCTGCGGCGAGCCGCGCGCCGTGCCGATGTTCAGCAACGCCTCCTTGTTCCAGACAAGTGTCCGAGCCCGCACGCCGACATGATTGACGTGCGGGATATCGGCAAGGTCGAAGGGGCGTTCCCCATAGGCGCATTCGACTATGGTGAGCGAGACACCGCTGTCGAGCATGTGCGAGGCGAACTGGCGGGCGAGACGGATACGGCTTTCCCATCGTACCGGGTTGGCAATAGCGGCGACGACGTGCAGCAGATTTCCGTTCATGGATCAGGACACTCCCAAGGACAGGGATTGATAGGGCAGAGCGCAGAGCCGGCGTGCCCAGCCGAGGCCAAAGCTGCGCCAGGTTGGCAGAGTCGCCATGAAGTTCACGCGCTGGGCTTGGAATTCGATGCAGACGTTGGTGATTTCGTCGGCTGTCGCAGTCCTTTGCGCGATAGCAGCGACCGTCTGCGGACCAAGATCGCCATCGATCTCTGTTCCTACGCTGGCCTGCAGCCACCGTGCCGCCCGGTCCACACCATTGTTCACTGCGGCATCGAACGCCAGAAGCGCGAGCCTTGGAGGCAACGTCGGTCCAAGAATTCGTACCCAATAGTCACGCCGATAGATCGTCTGCGCAGCATCGATTGTGAGGGAAGCTATATCGGTCGATGGATAGGCGGCGGCGGAAATTCCGAATTTGGTGCCGCGTCGCTGGCCGACACCGATCGTGCCCGATGTCCAGTTGCCAGGATCACTTGATTCATCAGAATAGCCTCCCTCATGACCAACCACAATCTGAAAGGCCTTGATAAACGGATCGTCCATCAGTTTTTTGCGTGCCAGAAATGATTGGCGATGAAGCCCCCCACGGCGAGTAGCAGGCCGATGATCCAGTGAAAGACACGCACGCCGCCAAGGCCGCTGGCGAGTGTGGTGACCAGAGTGTCGATCTTCGCATCGATCGATGTGAGCCGGGCGGTGATTGCGGTCTCGTGGCGGTTCATGCGCTCGTCGAGGGCATCGACGCGCCCTTCCAGACGGCCAAGCATGCGCGCCGCCGGATCTGGCGGGTCTTGTGGGTCAGACATCGAAGAACTCCTGTCAGAGAAGGTAGAAAGTCCCTCAGTGCAACTCTGCGAAGACACTCCAGTTGGAACCGTCAGAGGTCCCGCCATTAAGGATGCCGAGCGTCCAGGATGATCCATCGGAAGCAACCGAGGACGCGGAGAGCTGGAGCTTGCCGGTGCCGCCCCAGGTAATGATCCCGGTGCCGCCTGTCTCGCCATATGCAGCACTGCCACTGGGCGCGTGAACCGCGGTATCGCGATAGAAACCGAGTGCAACTCGTGCCGAGCTGGACTGGTAGGGATTGTTATTGTTCACTGCCGTGACGTGAAGCGTGCGACTCGTCGTGCTGTAGTTGGTGGTAATCGGCGACTGTCCGAGCACGATGGAGGTCGATGCGCCCGGCGTGATCGTGGCGGGCGCCTTGGTGAACAGGGTCTGCGCGACGACGCCTCCGCCGATATAAGGCCGTGCGGCGTTGACCGCCGTGTCCCCGGCACCGAAATTGTCGCGCTGCACGTAGCTCGTCGGATTGCTGCCGAAGGCGAAGGCCGTGACATAGCCGCTCACGTCGCAACCGGAGATGGTGACCAGCGCGTTGCTGTTGATGTAGTTGACGAAATAGGCTGGCGAGAGCGTGCCGCTGCCGTCGTCGTTGGTGCCGGTGCGGCTGACACAGCCGTTGAAGAAAACCGACGTGGTCCCGTTTAGCGCGACATGACTATTGTTGGGATAGACGTTGTTGGAGCCGTTGCGCGCAAACTGAACGCCGACGAATGTCCAGTCCTTACAGCCAGCGCCAAGATTGACGCCGCGCCACGCGTTGCGATCGAACAGTCCGCTGCAGAAAGCGTTGGAGGATGCATTATATCCGGCGACGCCGTCGTTGATGCTCCACTCGAACCGAACCGCGATGAAGCTGTTCGCATTGGCGCCTGAGCCGAGATTGACACCGATCGTATTGGCAGACAGTGCGCCACCGATCATGGCGGTATCGATCAGGTTCGAAATGCCGTTGGTGTTGTTGGAAAACTCGCAGTTGATGAGCGTAGCGACATGCGTATAGAGGTCCGGATTGCTGACAGACCCGAGACCGTTAATGCAACGAACGACGGTGATACGCTCCATCATTATCTGGGTCGAGCCAGACGAGACTCCGTCACAGGTTGGGGTATTGGAACCACCGTCGAGGAACAAGCCCTTCAACGTGGCGTCGTTGCAGCCGTAGACATTCAGGATGCAGGACGTAGTACCGGCAACCGCCAGCAGGATCGGAGCGACGACGGCAGATTTCTGGCCGGTGCCCGGGCTTGTACCGACATCGCCGGAATAGCCGAGTCCGGCCCCGCCTTCCATCCACGCGCCGTTGGGGATGGTGAGGTCGGCAATGCGGTAGGTGGCGCTCGGGACGACCACAGGGCCCGCGAGTAGCGCGGCGGTGAAGGCGGCGGTGTCGTTGGTCACGCCGTCGCCCAGGGCGCCGAACATCTGCGGCGTGACCCGGCCATCCGGGAGTTGGCGGAGCCAGCGGCCGGCTCCGCCGTTGCTTGTGGGGTTGATGATCGTGCCGCCATTGTCGGCGGCAGTGGTGGCGGCGGTCCAGGTGAACAGGCCGGCCCCGCCATCACCCCTGGTCGCGTAGGCGTCGAGCAGCACGGTCGTGCCGTCAGCAAGTGCCGCGAACGGAGTAGCGCGCAATGCGGCGAGGGTGGCGATTTGCGGCAGATAGGCTTTGGCCGTAACCCAGGCCGTGGTCGCAGCGTTGGTGCTACTGTCGTTCGGTGCCGGCGTGGGGACGGTCAGGGCCCCACCGATATGCGCCGACCCGGATGAGGTGAGCGAGCCGACAGAAAGTCCGCCGATGATGGAGGCGCTCGCCGTCGCTAGCGCTCCGGCAACCGATGCGGCGCCGCCGACCGACAGGCCGGTGGCCACCGACGCGCTGTTCGCGGTCAGGTCACCGTTGATCGCTGCCGTTGCCGCCGACATGGCACCAAGGACCGAAAGCGGTCCGGTGATCGAGGTGGGGCCGGCCGTCAGGGCACCCCATATAGTTGTTTGTCCGTTGACTGATAATGCGCCCAACACGGTAGCAGGCGAACTCTCGCCGCCCAGGGCCATGCCGGCGATCGAGGATCCGCCTGTGGGATAGATGCGAAGGTTCCCGGTGTCGCCGTCGATGTTCACGCTCCAGGAATAGGAGCCCGTACCAGTGCAGAGACGCATATGGTCTGCCGAATTATTCACCACCATCAGGCTGGTATTCGGGTCGGCGACGAATGTCCCGGTGACCGGTTCCCAGCCGGCTTCATAGACAATCGGGGTGATCAGCCTCGGCCCGGATGTCACGTCCGTATCGGTGTTAACCCGCATGGTCGCGCCCGGTTCGATTGTCGGGAACGGGTTGCCATTGGCGGTGTCGAGACAGCCGATATAGCTGTCCTGCGAGCAGAAATAAGCGTCCGATAAAGTTCCGCCGCTGGTATTCGGATAGCTCGTGGTGCCTTTGGCGACGACCGATCCGGCGGAGCAGTATCCGACGCGGTTTTGTCCCGATTGCTCGCCGAGGCCTGGGCTACCGTCGAATATTAGGCCGTGACCCGATGGAAACGTGTAGATGGTAGCTTTATCAACGGTGTTATGGTCCGAGTTGCCGAAGGTCAGCCCATCACCGCTGTTGTAATGCAGCAGCGTGATGCTTTCGAACTGATTGAGGGACACGTTGCCCGACCAAAGCTGCGGGAAGGACGTGGCGCCCGGCGGAAAATATCCCGATGGAAGGTCCGCATTGGTCCGCCCATGCAGCCAGACCCCGCGCGGGGCACAACCGACAGTCGTGCCCGAGACACCGTCCGAGGTGGCGAGTGGGGTGGTCAGCGTGAGGGTCGTCGCGCCAACCGATCCCACGATATAAAGTCCAGAACCGACCCGCACCTGCTGTCCGACGGCGAAGTTCGCGGTACTGCCGACGGGAATGGTCGTGGCTCCCCCAGCTGATGCGGTCAGGCTCGTAGTGCCATAGAACACCGCGTAGCCAATGATACGCGTGATATTATGCTGCGTGTCGTTATTCTCGAACGGGGCCGCGGTCGCCGAGGTTTGCGCCTGGAGAAAGACCGTCGTCATCCACAGGCCGCAGACCAGCGGCTGATAGTATCCGATGTCGAATTTCGAATGGCTGACCGACGCGATCACAAGACCATAGGCCGCGGTGGACGCGCAGTCGAACAGGATGCCACGCACATCGGCGTTGCTGATGGAACGGCCGTTGACGAGGTTCTCCGTCGGTCCGACCATCGCCATCGTGCCGCCCACGGGGCCGATCCAGTGTAGCACCGTGCCGATGTCGTAGCTCGGCTGCGTATTGTGTGAGACGTTGGCCACGCCCGCGCCCACTAGATGGATGTTGTTGAAGGTCTGGTTAAGCGTCGATCCGAGGCATCCCTTCCCGGCGGGGAGCAGCACAGTGCCACCTCCGGCCGCCTCGGCCGCCGCGATTGCGGCGGCGATGCCGGGCTGATCGTCATGCACGCCATCGAAGAACGCGCCGTAGGCCAGGGCTGGAAATACGTCGAGTCCGGCAGGAGAAGTAAACCCTGCCGGGTTGGCCGCGTCATAGGGGGTGTAGCCCAACGCGGTGTCGATTGCCGTTGCATCCAGCGTCGTGCCGCCGATCACCAGGCCCTTGGTGTTGACGGTGACGGCGCTGTAGGTGCCGGGCGCGACGACCGGTGGCAGCGTGACCGTGACGGTGCCGGAGCCCGCTCCGACCAGATCGCCCTGGATGGCCAGACGCGGCAGGTTCGCCTGCACGAAGGCAGTGGTGGCGATAGTGTCGCTGCTGTCCCCGTTCGGCGCGGTCGGCGCGGTTGGGTTGCCGGTGAAGGCGGGACTGTCGAGAAATGCGACGGAGTATCCGTCAGCGCCGAGCGTGCCGCTGTCCAGCACCAGCCCGGAACCGATCGCGATCGGTTCCGGGCCGCCGACGAAGTAACCGGCGCGCCCAAGCAGCACGCCCGGCGCGAGGGTGAGGCGCGGCTGGGTATTGGCGAGCAGGGTGCTGACCAGGAGCACCTTGGCCTCGCCATCCTGAGCGAGCAGCACCTCGTCCTCGGCATCGACGATGAGGGCCTGCGGCAGTTGCTGCATGGTGGGCATGAGTGGCCTCCCCTTCTCCATGCCGACGCGGCGCGGGGAAGGTTGGGTTCGGGTGTGGGGTGCGGTGGCCAGGCGGCGGTTTACGGTTACGGGCGTGTCGCCCTGGCAGCCCGCCAGGCGCCGAAGGTCACGGTCCAGTCGACATCGCCGAAGGCGGGCACGGCGAGATCGGCCAGCGTCCAGTTCTCCTGCAGCGGATTGGAACCGATGCGGGCGAAGGTGACGCCGACATTGCAATGCACCCGCAGCGATCGCTCCTCGGGCAGCGGAATGCCGGATACTGCCGTGGCGGCGGCACCTGTGCCGTCCCCGGCGATGGTGACGGGGATGGCGGTGCCGGTTGGGCCGTATCCGCTGCCGGGTGCCGTGACCTCGATACCGATCACCACGCCGCCGGAGATCACCGCCTGGGCGGCGGCGCCGCTGCCGGTGCCGCCGAGGGTCACGGTGGCTGTGGAAAAGCCCGAGCCGCCGGACGTGACCCGCGCGAACACCAGCTCGCCCGAGGTTGCCGCCTGATAGGCTGATAGCATCGACTGCACCGGCGCGGGCGCGTCGGTCAGCATCACCGCATCCGCGATATCTGGGAACACCACGGTCTGCAGACCGTTCTCCGCGATCGGGTTGCAGACGAATCGCCCGGCGGCGTTCCAGCGATTACCCTCGATCAGCACGCTGTCGGTGCCGGCCCACAGGGATTTGCCGACCACTGCATCGTTCGTGCCGATGAATACGTTGCGGGCGACCAGCACGTTGGATGGGCCGTCATGCAGCCATATTCCGCCCATGGCGGCGGCGGAGAGTCCGATCCAGTTCTCGGCGATCGTCAGATCGTCGCAGGCCATGCCGAAATTGTGGCTTGGACCGTTCCCCGCGCCGTCGCTTTCGACGTTGTTCGCGACGATGGCCCAGGCGGTGCAGTCCAGCGCGTGGTTGCCGGTCACGCGCATCGACAGGCCGCCGCCGCAATTGATGCCGATGAGTGGCCCATCGATATGGTTCGCGGCGATGTCGCTGTCGATCGCGCCGCCGCAATCGATGCCGTAGGCGGCTGCTCCGGTCACCATGTTCCCGGCCACCCGGCTGGCGGCGACGTTGGCGAGGATCCCGCCGCCGCCATTGGCGACGCTGCCATTGGCGGCGAGCAGGTTGCCCTCGATCAGCAATCCGCTGCCGGCGGCAGCAATTCCATACAGCGTGTTGTCGTGGCAAATGTTGCCGCTGACGCTGACGGCCAGCGCGTCGGGGTTGGCGTTTCCCCAGGTCGGCGGCTGCTGGTTGGTGGCGTTGAAATTGCCCACCGCGATGCCGCGCAGATTGTTCCAGGCACGGCAGAAGGCGATCTGCACGAGATGGACCTTTTGGACGAAGGCCGGATCGTTGAAATCCGCGACGATGCCGTATTGCCCGTTGTCATGCGCGCGGCAGCCGAGCAGCTGCACGCCGGCGCAGGCCTGCACCCACACGCCATGCACGGCATTGCCGCTGAACTCGCAATCCCTCACCACATGCTGGCACACCGCGGGATCGCTGGCCTCGAACGCGAGGCCGCTGCCCAGCACCGCGCCCGAGGCGTTGCGGAAGGCGCAGCGATGCAGGTCGGACTGGGTGCAGGAGGTGCCGATTAGCACGCCCCAACTGTCCTGCCCAATCTGGGAACCGTTGGCGTCGAAGATCACCCCGTCGGCGGCGAAGCCGTTCGCCTGCACCGCGATCCAGGCTCCGCCGGCTTGTGCCATCCGCTTCAGCACGCTCTGGCCGGGCACGCCGACCAGCACCGCGTTCGGCGTGGCGATGGTCCATTGGCCGTTGACGACGTAGGTGCGGGCGGCGAGCCGCACGGGATGGCCGGAGGCGACGGCGGCGGCGAAAGCGGCGGTGTCGTTGGTTACGCCGTCGCCCTTGGCGCCGAAGGATTCCACCGCGAGCGCGTCGGCGGCGAGGTCGGCGAGAGTGCGGCTGGCCGTGGCGCCGGTGGGGGTGAGGGTGAAGCCGGCAGCGTTGGCGGCCGGCAGGGCGGCGAGGCCGGCCATGAACTGCGCATATGGGATGGCGGCATTGGCCCCGCCCTGGCCAATCGGTATCAGATCGGCCGGCGCGGGCGTTGCCCCCGCCGGCAGTGCGGCAACCACGAAGGGCGAGGGGGCGGCGGCGAGTGTGTTGCCTGACAGGCTAAGATTCGCCCCCAGCACGATCGGCTCGGGCGCACCGCTGCCCGCGCTCGCCCGGCCGAGCAGCTGGCCCTGCGCGAGCGCGATCTGCGGCTGCAGGCCGGCGACGATCTGGGCGCGGGTGACGCCGCGCACCACGCCGCCCTGGCTGGCGGGGATTTGGTCGGTGTCGGCGGCGGCTTGTGCCGGGGTAAGCTGGGCGATGGTGGGCATCGTCTCAGCCTCCGATCAGGATGGGGTTGCCGTTCTGGTCGGTAATCACCGAGCCGGAATCGTCGGTGATCGCGCTGGCTGGTGGGGCGGCGGCGGCCAGCGCCCGTACTGGGAGCAGCACCGCGCGGCCGATGGTGCGGCCCCCGGCGGTGCCGCGCGTGATCTGCACGCAATAGGTCGTGCCCGCCTGCCCGGCGGAGAACCAGAGCACCGCCCGGGTGCCGTCCGCCGCGGCGCTGTTCAGCGCGAGGTCGCCGGCGTTGGCCGGGACGATGACGACGTCGATGGTCGTGATGCCGTCGCCGTCATTGCCAGCCAGAGCCGGGCCGATCTCGATTTCGAAATCCAGCACGTCGGACGGGTCTTTCGCCGGCCACACGAGCGCGCCGCCATCGGGAGGCAGGGTGCCGCGCGGGATCGGGACATACGCGTCGAGGACGACGCGGCGCGCCGTGCTCGGGCGCCACAGATGCGAGGCCACGGTCGGCATGGGCTGGTCTCCGGGAGTATGGGGAGGATGGGCCGGGCGCGGTCAGCCGGCATGCTTTGTCAAAGCATCGAGGCGTGCGGCGAGGTGGGCGATCTCGGCTTGCAGTTCGGCAACGGTCGGCATAGCCGGATGCGTTTGCTTCGGCGGGCCCGCGAATGAGGCCCCCTTCTGCACGTCGCCAATGGCGACCGACTGGCCGGTCACGTCCATCCAGCTCAGGCCCGGATGAAACAGGGTGGCTATTGCCTTGTCGGTTTCGACGATTTCAACGACGGCCCCCGACTCGATGCGGGCGAAGCGTTTCATGCTCAGAACTCCACGATCACGAGGCCGGGCGCGCCGTTGGCACCGCCGAAGCCGGGCGCGCCCCCGCCGCCGCCCCCGCCGAAGCCGAGACCGGGCAGTCCTGGTGCGCCGGTGGCCCCGCGCCCCGCGCCGGGCCCGCCGCCGTCCCCGCCCCGGTTGCCGGCCGGAATGCCGTCCGTGCCGAACGAGCCGCTGGTGTTGACGGTGCCGCCGAAGCCCGCGCCGCCATTGCCGCCGGTGTAGGCCGACGCGACCGGTGCCGCGCCGCCGCCGATGCCCCCGGTGGCCGACGCAATAGTGCCGAAACTCGATGTCCCGCCATTGCCGCCGGGACCAAACGCGCTGCCGGCTGCGACGCCGCCCGCGCCGACGGTGATCGGGATCGCGGATCCCGGCACGAGGTAGTCCACGACGACCACCGCCTGCCCGCCGGCCCCGCCGCCGCCGCCCGGCAGGCTGGCATCCGATCCGCCCGCCCCGCCGCCGCCGATGACGGTGATCTTTGCCCGCGTCACGGCCTGCGGCACGATGAACACGCCCGAGGCGGTGACCGAGGCGAGTGCCGAGAAGCCGGGCCGTAGATCAGGAAGTTTGTAGGCCAGCACAGGCGCACTCGGGAGGGCGGCGATGTTGCCGATGGCGATGGCAGTGGTTTCCGCATCGACCTCGACCGTTGCCACGCCGACCCAGCCGGCATCGGGCGCGGGCGCGGTCTGGGTTCCTGAGGCGGCGGGCGCGCCGGCCTTGGCCTGGAGCAGCACGCGCTGGAGGCGGGCGGTGGGTTGGGCCGCGCCGAGATTGGCCGGGCCAAGGAAGGGCTGCGCCGGATTGGCCGCATTGTAGTAGGGCAGCACCGCGGGATTGGCGTCGGTCTCCGCGAAGCTCGCCTGGATCAGATACATCATTGACTGGCGCGCCGTCGCCGGCGCGGGGCAGGCGAGGAAGGTCCAACCGGGGTTGATGCCCATCTTGACGACCGGATCGGCGGTGTCGGCGGGCAGCGAGCCGTACGCGGTGGCATCCATGGTGGTGGCGAGGGTGATGCTGCCGGGGCCGACCTGGATGTTCATAGAGGCCGGCGTGGTGGGCGAGACCGTCAGCCCGTCGATCACCGTGGCGCTGCCGAGCGACGCCGCGATGAGGGCTCCGAGGGCGGTCATGGCGTTACGGTTGAGGGTCAGCAGGTCCGTGTCGAGCGGGACGCTGCCGGGGTAGACGATATTGCGGTCCATGAGGGGTCCCTGTGCGAGGGGCGAAGGCTCAGTCCGCGATGCGTGCCCAGGCGGTGGTCGCGACGGGGAGCACAACGGTGATGGCGGCGAGGATGTCGGCGTCGGCGACCGGCGGGTTCGGCGCCTGTGGCCGATAGGCGGTGACCAGCGCTTGGAACGGAAGATTGAGGCTGCCCCAGCCGCCGCCCGCGCCGTAGCCCAGCGCGCTGTTCCAGCAGCCCGTGTCGGCCGGGCGGGCAAACTCGAACACGACGGGTGCGCGGCCGGTGAGGTCGGTCAGCGCGGCGACCAAAGCGGGGCGGGTGGCGCGTTCGCGGACCATCTCGCGGGCAATGCGCAGGCGGAACGCGGCATCACTCTCGCTGCGGAAACGCGGTAGAGCGGCGCCGAAATAATCCGCCGAGGCCAGATCGAGGAAACCGTCCGTCGCGGTGGCGATTCGGGTCTGGGCGCGGATATAGCCAAGCATGGCGTAGAGCGTGGCCCACACGGAGGCGAGACCGGTCAGCACTCCGTCTAGAATCGGCGTCCCGTCCGGGAACCAGCGCTGTGGCAACACCGCTTTGAGCCGCGCCAGCATGTCGCTCTGATCGCCGGTCATGTCAGCTCACCGTGATTGCGCCGGGCCGGATCATCCCGGTGACGGAGGGGACAAGATCGAGCGTGCCGCCGTTCAGCGTTACCGCCGTGACGTTGATCACGGCGGGGTCTGCGCCGTAGGCGATGGCCACGAGACGAGAGAAGGCGAGTGTGCCGCCAATGGGTAGCTGGTTCAGCGCGGCGGCCAGCGCGGCCTCCACCTCGGCGACGATGGATGCGTGGCTGGCCGCAGGGGCGGTGGCGATGCTCATGGCGATCGTCGGCCGCAGTATCGTGGGTGGCTGCACGGCGTAGCTCGCGCCGAGCGGGCGCACCGCTTCGATGGCGGCGGAGACGGCGCTCAGCAGCGTGGCCGGCGGGTCGCCGCTGCCGTCATCGACGATGAAGGTGAACGTGCCGGGCCGCGCGGTGCCGTCGGGCGTCTGGTTCTCGAGCAGCAGCGTAGCCAAGCCCTGCTGAGTCGAGGCGACGGCGTAGGCGATGGCGGCGGGGGTGGCGCGGGCGAGGCTGGTGAGGAACAGCGCGAAGCGGGCGCGCAGGGCGGCGTCGCTTTCCGCGTCGAGCCCGCCGGTGAAG